>Ga0247810_10000842_pt1 | contig 24500 bp, 22 predicted proteins | sample UWRJL119311C1_FD_179918 | JGI IMG/M metagenome (GOLD analysis project Ga0247810, IMG submission 179918) | Plant litter microbial communities from Arlington Agricultural Research Station in Wisconsin, United States - UWRJ-L119-311C-1 | ecosystem: Environmental > Terrestrial > Plant litter >... | reverse complement strand
ACCCCCCCCCCCTCTTCCACTTCTATCACCATAATAATCTAACATTGCGGTACAGTGAATCAGGAGATTCTCTGTGGAGAAATTTGTATATCTTACGAATTAGCATCCGCTCAAGGGTTGAAGGGGGAAGCATCTACGGGCGTGGGTAAATTCACATATTATAACATTAGCACCCGCTAACCGTTACGGAACAGAAGCGCATTCACTGCAAGAGATGGTACCCGAGAAACGAAACTAAAGAATACTATTCCCAGTTTGTTCCAGGCAGCGTTGCGAGGGTGTGTGTCAGCAGATGTGAAGATTTCATGAATCAAATTTGTATTCTCCTGTAGCAGCATGGCAGATACCGCCAATCTGCCTTTTGTTTAGGATTCCGTTCTCTACAAGTGGTTAGAGAGCAGAGAAGATGGTTGTTATTGAACAAGGAGAAACTAAGCATGTAAACAAGACAACTCTCCATTGAAAAAGGGGTCACCAGAAGCTTAGCGAGATCCCCTGGATGCTTGGCACAAAACTTAAAAACGCTTCTCTCAGCAAATAAAGCAACGTCCTCTATCTCATTAGACATAGTAAAATCAATCGCAGCGTACGTAGGTGACTGATACCAATGGTGAAAGCTTATCCACAATAAGTCATCCAGAATTTGCAAAACTGCTCTTAATAGGGAGTCTGCCCTTGAGCCTGGCAAGCCGTTTATACTCAGGCTCCATCATATGCGGTGAACTACTAGATACTTGACGGCCAACACCAGTGCCCAAACTGTTTTCCACTATCTGCATACAAATGTGAATGTTTATATGAATGTGAAAGGGAAAAAAATCACATTGCCAACTCCCATGGGTACATAGTAGATGTGTTGCCTGATCCTCAAGAATCAGGCCAACACAAAATATTGTAGCTGCCCCTCCATGCGCTCCCCAGCTCCATCACCCAAAACTTTATACATACTCACCCTACAGACCCCCCCCCACCTCCCCCACGATGTCCTCTCAAAAAAACCAACAGAGTAAATACACCCTCCCCCCTCCCCTTCCTCTCCTACCAAATCCTTTATAAAAGCTAACCAAAACTCCCTTAAACAGTTGACCTTGCAAGCCTCTCGGCCCAACAACTAAACCAAGTCAAGAAGCAACTCGACGACGAGCTCGAGCACCTCACAAATTCCTTTAGCCAGCTTCGGGCCGCGCAAGCCAAGTTCCGAGAATGTCTGCGTTCTATTGCTACCGGGGTGGGCGCTAAAGTCGAAGGTATATACATTGTTCTGTGGTAACTCGGTGGGAGGTAACTTGTTACTAATTTGGGATATAGGCAAGCCGATATTGGTTCCCTTGACTACGTCTTTATATGTGCCTGGTACTTTAGCGGATAGTGAGAATGTAATTGTGGATATTGGAACTGGATTTTACGTGGAGAAGGTTTGTTTGCTTGCTGGAGTAGTGTGATCTATGTCACTAAATATGTATAGAGCACGACAGATGCTACTAAGTTTTACGAAGCAAAGGTTGAGGAACTAGGGATAAATTTGAAGGACTTGGAGAAGATAGTACAAAGCAAATCAAACAACCTCCAGGTTGTTGAGGAAGGTAGGTCGCATCTGAAGAAATACAGAGGTCAAAGCTGATTTTGGTACAGTTTTGCGACAGAAGGTTCTCAACTCTAGTGCAGAACCTGCAGCTTGATGCAACCTGAACCAAAACAATTATGCGAAATAGATTTTCAATCGCCATGTTCGTGAAGCCTACACCAAATACCGGACTTCCAGAGAGATATATATGCCAACGATTTGGTACACTAGGCACTTCGAATCAGTATGAACCGACTTAGGCGTGGAGTCTGTATAGAAGGTTACAATCAGAGGACTCATTTGATTGGCAAATGTGATAGGCTTATGGTCCTGGTGTCTATTATTCAGCTGTTGAGGGCTCGCACATGCCTTCTTTCTCAGCGTTGACCAACATATCTTGAATGGAAACCACGTGGTCCAAAAATCCTTGAATTCCTCCAATCTGATATTTTCGTTCGAAGAAACACTTGAGATCCCGGTCCCAGGAACGTTCATTTGTTGTGTTTTCGATTGACACTGCAGAGATTAGCTCTAACCTCTCAAACCGCCGGAGTGTCGTACCTGTCTCCTCATCCCAGACTCTGTGATATAATGAAACACTTGTCTGAATCTTAGGATTTCGACCTACAACTTCGCAACCTTGCCAGCTTCTGTATATGGCTATCTCAATGATATACTGTGATCCGGTGAAAACATATTCGTAAACACTCCTGATATGAACCTCATCAATCCTGAGATTATGCGATTGGTATGGGGTGATTCCAGGATATGGGAGTCCAAGGGAATCTACTCTGTCCTTAGTCTCATTTGTTACACAGGTTCCTATGAGCGCAAGTAGCGATGGCGGTATGTCTGGAAACGTGCCATCTTCGATGATTTCCAAAGTCCAGTCGAAACTTCTAAGTCATGTAAGTATAAGGGTTCGTTCTACATAATCAATACCCGCTTCACCTTTGAATATCGACTGTGGTTATGTCCGCCCTCTTGTTTCTTTTATTATTGTAGTACGCATAAGTAGTGCCCACCTGGTAACTGCCGGTGTTGAAGACTGTACTGCCATGTTTGCCTTTCTCCCAACCACTCGATTCTTCAAATCCGGGCGCATAGTCAATTGCTGATTCTACTCTCATGTGCACATCTGAAGCTCTTAAGAACATTACCATAGTGTGCTTTGGTGTCACATCCTTTAAATCGAAGACCCGAGCATCCTTCGGGCAAAATTTATCTGGATCACTCGTAATGGATTTCATTAGTCTTGTAGAAAAGCTTCCACACATTCTGATATGTTAGCAAAACTCTGCGGATAACGTTGAGACCAACATACCTTCGATCAAAAGTACATACTGTCCGTGAATGACTCAAAAGCTCCTCCAAAGAAGTGAAATTAAAACCAGGGCTTTCAATCTTTTTCTTGTTATACGTCACGATATTAACGTGACCAAAGTGAACTCTCATGCGCATCCACCCTCTCAATGAAGAAAGGCGGACTGGGATAGATAATTTAGTAGTAGAACACAATAGACAATTTAAGCCATCAATGGCATAAGATGCTTGATATCATGATTATTTACTTACGGGTATGATCGACAAGATGACCCTTGAAAAGCTCGAAGTTCTTTTGCCTACGGACTGCAAGTGTCGAAATCCATAATTCTTCTTCCTCACCAGAGATAGTTTTGCCCGATAGCTGAAATCCGGTGATAATAGGTGCGACAGCACCTAATCGCCCTCCCTTTGTGGATTTGATTGTAATGTTTGACTTCATTTCCTAGTAGAAATGTCAGTCTCATATTTTCAGGTTAAAAACATCGACGAACTAGAACACACCTCACTTGGTGGAACAATGATGTAGAGCGGAGATGCATGGTGCACCTGTGCGTTTGCATTACGAAGCGCTTGGTGAATTCCCTTGATGGCTGCCGCAATGGCACCTACGGCGTTCATATTTGAGTTAGACAAGATTTTAAGACACTTCGTCTCACTATCCCACAGAATAAACACTCTATATTCTTTTCGCAACAAATCAAGCTTTTCCAAATTTGCGCCAAACACGTCTCGAGGATGGTTGCTATTGTTGCCCTCTATCTGATCAATGTCCTTTGGCCAGATATAGAATCCCTATCTCCACATTAGTCCATACTAAACGGTGATTCTACTTGAATATAAACACGAACCGTTCCAGGGACTTCTTCTTGGTTGGCAGGCTGACCTAGATATTTGTTTTCTTTTCTCAGTATCTCTTCCCTCATCTCCTTATCCCTTTTCTGCCTAGTTTTCTCTATAGCAGCAGGCTCAGCCCAGATAGACTTTTTGACTGGCACAGCTGCGATTTGGTGTGAAAACGCCTTGCCTTTGGCCATCGGCTGTAGCCGAGCAGCTCTGTTCACGCCGTTCACGTCTCTGGTAATGTTATTAGCTATAGGGGGCGTCAGTAAAGATGAGATTCTGCGGAACACAAGATGTTGCTCACAGAGTTTTGGCTCGTTACTTTGGGTCTGTATCGTACTAAAAGGAGGGCGAGCTGGCAGATTCCTAGAGGCTGTAGTAGTGACTGCGATTAAAGTTTGTGGTTGATTTCCAACATCAGAACTATCTCCTACAGAGGAATTATCTTCCCAATCTGCATGAGAACGTAAGTAGCTGGGTATGGATACCAGTAAGACTTGAATTACCTTTAGCTTTAAAAGACTCGTAGTCTTTCTCATCGCTGGCACGTCTCATGGCGAGCTGCAGAAGAACTTGTGATCAGGAATTGCAACATATGATCAAAATGAGGTAGTTAAGAAGCCTCATCAGAATACCAGGGGTAAAAAATAGAGACCTTGGCTCATATGTATTAGTCTTTCGTTCAGACTCAATGCGAAGGGATTTCTTAATTTAAGTTTGTTGACTTGGGTTGTTGACGGTTTAGGAAGGCAAGCTTGGAAGCGTAAATACTCCACAGCCTCGATCGCAAAATGGGGTCTCTTTGGGAAATAATGGAGATATAACTCAGAAAACTAGGCCCGATGTTTTTATTTGACTACATCGCATGCAAATATTGATTCACGAAATGATAAGCCTTGATTTGGAAAGGGCGGTTTGAGTCTGGCTACATGGAAAGTTGACGACGGTAAGTAGTGTAAATTAATTTTGTCAGTGAGCGGGTTCAAAGAGCGATTGCTGTAGATTAAAGTGATCTCTTAAGAATCATATCAGACAATTACTACGCTCATATCTTAAATGCTTTGTTATGTTACCTTTAATGTTTGTTGAATTAGATACAGCTCACAGCTCCGAATGCTCAGATAGGGGCTCTCGGCTAATTACAAGCTTTAGAACGCGGTGTCACGACAAGTCGCGTCGACACCTTAACCTTGCCAAGCAAATCAGTTTATACCACCATAACCAATACTGACTGTTGGCCGACCTGAAGGCAATTGACCTACTTGATAGCTACAATGTCACCCGAATCAAAAAACAGTACGCCGAGGAAACAGCCTGAAGATAAAGCACAACGAGCTAGGAGACTGCTAGCTGGCTCCACGCATCCCAAGGACGACTCTGAAGATGATCTTTACGATGAGGATGAGTCCTGGGAATGGGTTTACGAGGCAACGATAAATTTGGACCATGAAGAAAACGAAGCGGCTACCCCTTCACGGAAAAACAGGCCACGCTTTCAAGAGAAGAGAATAATTGGAGCAAAGACAGGAAAATTCCAGTGCAAAATCGGAGACTGCGTAGTTCTACGACCGGATCGGAATGAGGTTTGGGCTGGTATAATATGCGGATTTCGGGAGGATGGTGAAGAAGATGATATGGAAGCCAAAATAATGTGTAAGAGAAAGAAAGGCGTATGGATACTGTTATCTGACATACAATAGGGTTCCAATCGGAATCAGACATCAAGAACACGCAAAAGAAGAGGAAGGATTTTCTCCAGGCAAGCAGGACCATACTTCTCTATTAGACGAGTTTTGATTAATAGTTTTGTTCAGAACGAACGTTATGCTTCCTTACACTTCAATTACTGCCCAATAGCATCCATCAATGGCAAAGCCCTTGTACTTTCGAAGAAGGCATATGACGCGAGGTTCCCGACTGGAAAGATTCCGAAAAAATCGAGAGACAACGAGAAGACTTTTATATGTCGACGAGGGGTTGAAGCTAGGTCGTCAAGGTATACAGAGGAGTTTGTCTGGGATGAGATCTTCCAAGGCGGCGAAGAAGGTGTTAAACAGCTAGCGGAACTTATAGAAAGTGAGATACCAAGTAAAGCTGCAAAGAAGGATCCTAAGAAGCCAACCAAAGTGGAAGTTGATTTCAAGGACGAAGGAGAGGCGCAAACAGACGATGAACTGCTGGGCATGGATGACTCCGAGTCAGAACTCAGAACTCCCCGGAAGAGACGGAAAACGACCGGGACTTCAACACCTCGTAAACGTCGGACTCCTTCTAAGCTGCTGACACCGAAGAACAAAAAGTGAGCCCTATGGTACTTATTCTTCGCTAGTAACTAATGTCTGTGAAGGTATACAGTCAAAAAGCCGTTGGAGTTTACACCGCTTGGAACTCGAATGCTTGCTGCTGATCATGTTTATTCCTCACCCTTCCAAAGCGCACGCTCAAAACTACACGTTTCAGCAGTACCCACTGCGCTTCCCTGTAGAGAAGACGAGTTCACATCTGTGTATTCGCATCTTGAAGCAGCAATTTCAGACGGCTCTGGGGCATGTATTTATATTTCTGGGACACCCGGAACGGGTAAAACTGCTACTGTCCGAGAGGTAATTGCTCAACTGAATGCTTCCGTCCAGGCGGAAGAGCTAGAAGACTTTATCTTTGTAGAGATAAATGGTATGAAAGTCACGGATCCGCATCAGTCATATTCCCTACTTTGGGAGGCATTACGTGATGAACGTGTTAGCCCATCTCAGGCTTTGGAGCTTTTGGAGCGTGAATTCAGTCAGCCAAGTCCTCGGAGGATACCATGTGTTGTCTTAATGGATGAATTAGACCAGCTCGTCACGAAAAACCAAAGCGTTATGTATAACTTTTTCAACTGGCCAGGGCTGAGACATAGCAAATTGATTGTGCTAGCTGTGGCCAATACCATGGATTTGCCGGAACGAACCTTGAGCAACAAGATTAGCAGTCGATTGGGTAAGCTGCTTCCAAATATTGTATTAGGTATACTAATACGTTTGCAGGTCTCACAAGAATTACCTTCCCTGGCTATACCCATGAACAACTTATGAAAATCATCCAATCCCGCCTAGAGGGTGTCCCAGGAAATATCGTTGATTCAGATGCTATTCAATTTGCTAGCCGGAAAGTCGCAGCTGTGAGTGGAGATGCCAGAAGAGCTCTTGACATTTGTAGACGAGCCGTTGAGCTTGCCGAGGCAGATGTCCTAGAATCAGGAAACTTTCCAGGCACACCTAGTAAGAGTGCAACAAAAGGAGGAAAGCAATCAAAGTCCCTAGGAATAGTTACCATTGCAACAGTAAAGCGAGCCATAACTGAAGCAACGACAAGCCCGTTGCAGCAATCGTTACGCAGCCTACCGTTGGCATCTAAGATTCTTCTAGCTGCCCTTCTCGCAAAGACTAGACGGTCGGGTATCTCAGAGAGTATACTCGGAGAGGTTTTGGACGAAGCGAAGCGAATGTCTAATATGTATACAGGTGGGCATATGATCGAGTACCTTCTAAAAGATGGTATAAATGGCAAGAGAACCTCTCAATTCGGAGCAAGACAGCCCTCAAAGGCTCCTCGAATCCTGTCAATGGGGTCCTCGGCAGTGGGGCTTATGGAGGCTGGAATAATAGGGCTGGAAGCTCGGAGAGCTGATCGCACGGGGAAGATCCGGTTAAGTGTTGGTGAAGAGGATGTCAAGCAGGCATTTAAGGACGACCCGGAAGTGAAGGGATTAGGCTTTTAGAAGACATAAAAATACATGACATGGTACCCTCCCTCAACCATTCAAATTACTGATTTTTGTGCACGTAATGAATAAGTCCTTTAAAAGCTAAAATTCGGAGTACAATTTCGCGGCTTATAAATCTATGCCCTCCCGCTCTGCACTTTGTAGTATGTACTTGCGAACCTGTTTCGCTGTTAGAAAATCTTGGGGCACTGATGCCATAGCTTACCTGTGCATCTGGTGAAAGGTCCATAGCCAAAAATCCATCAACGTCTTTCTTGTCTGTCTCGGCACCAGCTTTTAGCAACGCAACCGCCGTATCACCTTATTCGCATAAATCAGCTTTGTACATGCGAAGACACCTTCGTGGTTGGAGGGTTGGAAGCAATATAGTGACTTACCATGACCCTCAGCAATAGCATGGTGTAAGGGCGTTTGACCAGCAACATCAGTGGCGTTAATGGGACTCTTATGCTTCAAAAGCAGCTCGACCATTGGAACAGATCCAACAGCTGCGGCTCGATGAATAGGGTATTGTCCGCGTTTGTCTTTTACCCTAGTTGAGGCGGGGGGTTTGCTATCAAGAAGACGCCGGGCAATGTCTAGGTTGTTTTTTGAAGCTGTGAAATGTAGTGCTGTCTGTCATCATGTCAGCATTATTTCTGTTGGGATCAATAAATGGAAATAGTTACTTGGTTACTGAAATCTAGAGATGTATGAGTATAACAGTGAAGTCTAGGGTGTGCATTGAAAGCTTACTTTTGGCATTTACGTCTGCTTCTTTACGGAGGAGAAGGTCAACTAGTTGCTCGCCGTCCTTCAAGCTAACTGCAATCATCAAGGGAGTCCACCCAGAACCATCCTGGAAAGTTTTAGCTCTCAGCCACAGAAAGTACCGTTTTTGAAAGGTTTTCATTGTTAGAATAGAACGAACCTGAATATCAGGATCGAAATTCTTTCCAGCTGTCAATAAAACAGCAATGTCATAGTGACCATAAGAAATAGCCCAGTGGATGGGTAGGCGATCATCATCATCTTTTCGCTCAGCAAGCTTTGGATTTGCCTATTCACCTGTTAGGAATAAAGATCTCTGGGGTCACAGAAACATATGGATTCTGGATCTCACATTCAGAAGAGACTCTACAACAAGAACTACTCGGACGGTTAAGTTAGCTGCGTTTGTCTTATAGTGCGAGAGCACTGGGAATATGATAATATACTTTTCCCATCTCGAGCAGCCTCATGAATAGCAAATTTCGAAGGCTCATCCATAATTGTGAGAATTTAGGATTTAGTTTCAAAGAAACTCGAGGATGCAGTTGCAAATGTGAAGTGTTTAAACTCTAAGTACGCACATCCCGAATGCCTGGAATCTGTGGTGATAGAGCGACGGAGCAGCGAATATATTCACACCCTTACACCGCCTTGATGATTTGCTTGTTCTTTCTAATATTCAGCGGTTTGACAGCTTCTGATTTTTGCAAGTGGAGGGACAATTAATCAATTCCTAGAGGCTGAACTAAGCTAATTTGAACTTCTTTCGTCTCACTACTAGTCCTAGTAGAGTTTGACATGTATTGTAATTGTAGTAAGGAAACTGCGTTCTAGAGAAGTTTGAGCGGCCGTACGCAAGAAGTTTTCCTTCCCAAAGTTTCTACGCAGAAATAAGTTTGTAGTTCAGATCGAGATGTCTCATGCTTTCTTCGTCTTCTATATAGATGAATATACTTGGATAGTTTTGTTGTTAAAATGCCGAATATGGTTAGTGTAACAAGCGGTGGCCTTGTCAGGCAAGAAAATTGTTTGGGAAATCAGCCGTCTTAAACCTCGCAAGGCTGAACTTAGCAACGACCTCCCCAAACCTGTCGCAAACCTCCCTCAAATGAATTGAGTGGTCAACAATTCACAAAATGTCAACCTCTACAGAATCTGACCATCTCCAATCGCTAATAAAGGCGAATGCAAAGGTATCACGAGGTTTTTTTGCTGGAGCGCATCAAGATGATTCAGCTTCCACAGAGACAGCAGAAAAGCTGGGTGTTGCAGCGCGTATAAATTCAGAATTCGACCACGTCAGAGAGTTACCACCAGCCCTTGCAGCTAAGCAGGCAGCTGCAGCTGGTGCCCGGGGAAAGAAGAGGAAATCAACAGCAGATGCGCAGGATCCGGCTCCGAGTAGGACATTGAAACTTATCGAGGGTGTGGTAGCAAAGGATCAAAATGGAGGTGGGAGCACATCTACAGCTTTGGCGGTGAGGGGCGTTGGACAATCAAATCTTCCACCGAATGCGAATGGACCGACTCCTCAGCGAAATCTGCCATCTTCTAGTATGGTCAGGAAACAGACAGTAATTCATGTAAAGCCCGATTGGCACGCACCTTGGAAGCTGATGCGAGTCATATCTGGACATTTGGGCTGGGTTAGATCACTTGCTGTCGAACCGGAGAATAAATGGTTTGCTAGTGGAGCAGGAGATCGGACGATTAAGATATGGGATCTGGCGACGGGCAGTTTGAAGCTTACCTTAACGGGACATATATCGGCAGTGAGAGGTCTTGCTGTCTCGCCACGGCACCCATATCTTTTCTCTTGTGGAGAGGATAAGATGGTAAAATGCTGGGATCTGGAAACAAATAAGGTGATAAGACATTACCATGGTCATCTGAGTGGTGTCTATACTTTGGCTTTACATCCGACTCTTGACGTTTTGGTGACTGGAGGTAGAGATGGTGTTGCACGAGTATGGGATATGCGAACAAGGAGCAATATACACGTTCTAGCCGGACACAAGGGAACGGTTGCAGACTTGCAATGTCAAGAAGCAGATCCACAAATTATTACCGCGTCTCTGGATTCAACAGTACGACTCTGGGATCTAGCGGCTGGGAAATCAATGGGTGTACTCACACATCACAAAAAGGGTGTGAGAGCACTAGCAATTCATCCCAAAGAATTCACCTTCGCGTCTGGGAGCACCAACAGTATCAAGCAGTGGAAATGCCCTGAGGGTGCTTTTATGCAAAATTTTGAGGGTCACAACGCTGTTGTTAATACCATGAGTGTTAACGAAGACAATGTTCTGTTCTCTGGAGGTGATAATGGATCAATGAGTTTCTGGGATTGGAAATCTGGCCATAGATACCAAGCTATGGATGCTATAGCGCAGCCCGGATCTCTGGACGCTGAGGCAGGTGTCATGACTTCGATGTTTGATCGTACAGGGCTGCGGTTGATTACTGGTGAGGCGGATAAGACAATTAAAGTATGGAAGCAGGATGAGACGGCCACGCCAGAAACTCATCCTCTGGACTGGAAGCCTACGATGGGAAGGCAAAAGTTCTAGGAATGTGTATGAAAAAAAATGTAGATTATGGAAATTAATAAGGTCTGCAAGCCTCGAATTGTGGTTATTCGAGGCACGAGGTTCAATAGGTAGATTAACAGAGAAACACTAAGATATACCCATAATGTAAAGATATCTTGTTCTGTGAACCCTACAATATTACAGCTTTTGGTGTTAATACGACAGCCACCTCATCCCCAAATCAAAAGAACAATAAACTACGCCGTATAGATTTTTATCTGTTTCCGTTCGGTGCATTATAATATTTTTGATTCAATGTATTGGCTCTATCGCTAATTAGAATTAACTATGCTCTATACTGCCAGCTTATCATTTAACTGTCCTTTCAACCAACTCTCGATACATGGCTTTGAGATCGTCAATATCACTCCGAGCCTCTTCCAGCTGTTCGCTCTTTTCACCCAGCATCTCTAAAGCAGCATCGTATCTCGACTTGATCTCCGCGACTTGGGTTTCCAAAGCTGCTACCTTACTATCCGCAGCCCTCTTTTCCTTAATCTCCCTCATGAGGGCAACGATTTCTGCTCTTGCCTCATCTCGTTGCGCAGACAATCGTGCCATATCTTCTTTCGTAGCGACCTTTTCGCTCTCTAGCCGCCGCACAGTTGAGCTCATTCTCTCTACGAATTGTACAGATGGTCCTGCTGCTACAGTAGAAGCAGATACCATATCATTGATAGTCTGTTCAGGAGATGTGGGAGATTGGTGATTATCGAAAAAGTCATCTTGATCTATATGCATCGAAGGAGTTCTTGGCAGCTGAGAGGCCTCGCCGTTTGTGTTGAGAGACTGCATTGAGTCCTGTCGGGTGGGCGTACCATGCCCTGATGAACGAAGTGGTTGAGGAGAGGGACGCCGGGCCAAAAGCCTGTCCACGGTAGGCACATCGCTATTAACAGAGCGAGCTGATGCTCGTCTTATCTGCAGGTTCTGTAAACCTAGGTATTCTGAAGTAAGGCCTCTTCTTGTTGACGTGACCGGTGATTGAGCTTGATTTTCGCCATGAGACCCATGCACAGCAGCTTCTTCCTGCCATTTCTGACGTTCTTCGTCAATACGTTGCAACAAATCGGATGCCCATGACTGTTTTTCCTGCTCGAACTTTGCCCGTGCCTCATTTAGAGCAGTTTCTGCTTCTGTGGCGCGTATCTGTAGAGCATCGAGCTGCGATTTATGACTTGCAAGCTCTTGCTGAAAGCTAGGTAGCTGTGATTTTGACTCCTCAAGTTCATCTTCGTTTCGTTTGGCTTTCAAGGCCTATAAAATTAGCAGGTGAAGATACCATATAGAACATTTGCACTTACCACTTCTCGGGCCTTTTTTCGGATATCCGCTTCTCTTTTGGTCGCCTCATCTCTCTCCTTTTCGAGACTCGTCGCTCTAGCAACCAGTGAAGCCTCAATTCCCTGCCAGTTCTCACTAGCTACAGCATACTGGGTCTGGAGGGTTTCAATTTGCCGCAACAACTTCGCCTGAGCGTCACCTGTAGCTCCTGTAGTGACTTCTTCAGCCCTTGCTCTCATAACCTCTAGCTTGCTCTCTAGCATTTGTTGCTCTGACTTCATTTCCAGTTCGAGCATACGAGCGCTCTCTCTATCCTTGTCGATCTTTTCCCGCAGTTCTTTGATTTGTGATTGTGCTCTGTCAGCCACGAGATTTTTCTCAATCTTGAGGTTCGCAACATCGTCTTCCAGATCAGCAACTCTTTTCCTTTCTGCCACTAATGATTCATGTGCAGCCTTCGCTTCAGCTTTCTGCTCCTCAGCTGCAGCTTCTTCGAGCTGACTCTTCAACCTGGCAATCGTAGAGTCTTTCAAATCCCTCTCGGCTTTCAGGGCATCAATCTCCTTTTGCAGTTGGCTAATTGTCCTCTGCTTCTCAATGACTTGCTTCTCGGAAACTTCAGCTCTTCTTAAACGATCACTGGCAGATGCTGCATCTTTTTCCGCCTTTTCCTGCCTTCTTCGAATTTCGACTATCTCTTTACCATCTTCCTGGATCTTCGCCCGTAGCTTCTTGATAGTGCTAAGGTGGGTGAGTTCCTTTTTAGAAAGCTTTTGCCCTTCCTCCATTAGCAATGCAACCTGCTCATCTTTATCTGCCAACTTCTTCTCAAGGCTCCCCCCTTCTGCTGCATTGCTAGCTTTCTTAGCTGATTCAGCACTTTCTTTTGCAAGATACTGCAATTTCGCTTGCAATGTATCGATACGCTCAACATAATCGTGAATCTCATCCTGCTTTTGCAACTCAGACGCCTCGAAATCGGATTGGAGCAGCTTCAACAGCGCCTCATATTCCTCTGGAGATCTGTGACTTGCTATTATATTCTGGGTTTGACCAGAAACGTCATCGATAGAAGGTCTAGAGCTCGAGACGTCTGGGATAGTTGAATCTATGGAGTCTCGGGAGACGCTTTGTCTGGCAGATTCCACTGAGAGGCGTGCACTGTTCTCCGTCACAGCTTTTGTCCCAAGAGCACTCGATTCCTGAGCATGCTCCGGTGTTTGCTCTAACTCAGTTGTGCTTCTTTCAACCTCAATGCTGGGTGTGATTCGAAGTTCTAGGCCTGACTCAAAGCCTTTCTCAGTGTTCTCTGCTGCTCCTGCTTTATCATCTACGTTCAAAGCCACATCCACACTCCGTCTTGGACTCTCACTATTTTGCGCCGGACTACCAGTACGAGAGGGTGTTGAAGAATCTGTCTTCTGCGCTGTATTCTTGGCGGCTATTGCGCGCGCAAGACGCTCCTGTAATCGATCATTCGTTCTGTTGCTACTCGCACTACGCGATACATCTGCCATCTGTCAAATACTGCATCACAGCATCCCATGTCTGGAATAGTTTACATACTGTCAGGTTTAGGCGCAGCGACTGGAGCAGGTGCAATAGGTTTGCTAGTGCTCGCATTCTCATGATCCTCTGCTAAAATAGTATCTAGCCTCGATTCTACACCTGCTACCGCCTGCTGCAAGAATGCACCCCATCTCGAAGATTGCTTCCCTGGAGCTGCCATATCGTCCTTATGAAATTATTACTCGGGGCGCGTCGCGTCTTGTGAGATTGGGCTGGTTCATACATATCATACTGCTTGACACTGTAGAAGGTTCGAGTCTATTAATTGGTCATAGCATGATTACCGCATTTGCAAGCTTTGCCAATGTAGACATGGTGTTTTATCGTGAATTGAGAATCTGGAGTACGTACTCGGTAGACCGCCAAGGTCTGTTGCGGTTCTGCAGGGGTCGCTTCTCACCAGGCTGACGGATGGATGGTACCAAGTGTAATTGTTTTGTGGAGCAGTTATTTTTGGAGCTAGCGGGCGATAGTGCTATAAATTCCACGTGGAAATGACATCTGACTTCTCTACAAAACTCAGATAAAGATAGTTCAATACCCAATGATGAACAAATGACGAATAATACTACTATATCGAGGCTAGATTCTTACAAACGTTGAAATGTTGAATCACGTAACACAACGTAATGGGGAGATAGACATTGTACAACAAATAGCAACTCAATAGTCAGGGTGCCATTAAAAATGATAAAATGATTTGTGGAATTTGTGCGGTGCTGCAATTCAAATGATCTGGAGATCCTTAAATATAAAGAATCGCATCGCATATGCTAAGTGGCAGATATCGTGGGTATCTGTTCTATCGTCTTGTTTTTGACCACTTCTCTGCATATTCTTTTACTATTGCCCCTTACCATTTATATTACCATTGCTCTGGCCCTTGCCTTGAATATGGGTCTGTAGTTTGGCGTTCCCATCGGCCTTGGTATCAAATTTTGCCTGGGTGATTTCTTGTCGAAACTTTGAAATCTGTACAACTTCCGGAAATCTCCAGATACTTGTCCAGCTGAGAAATCGGAATTAGCGTTTTATCTATGAATCTGCTCAAGCACGCCATTTCTACTTGAATATAGTCACGCTCTAGCAAAATGGGAAAGCTACGGGTGTACTTACTGAAGTCTGTACTGATCCTGCTTATTATTTAAGCAATGCCTTAGCAATATAGCCCATACAATATAACAGTACGATCCGTAGCCGGTCATCAAATGCCTGTTTTTGTTAGCAAAAACCAGCTAAGAATGGAACAAGAAACTCACCACCATCCATGACCTTCCAGAAAGAGACCCCATGGTAAGCCAATAGCATGACGCCAATCTTTCCAAAGATTACAATATTTCGTATCCAAAAACCATATCAAAAACCCTAGCAAAAAGATCGAAAGCCCAGATCCAACCATTTGCCAGAGCTCCTTTAGAATCTTCTCATCTCTACGATTAGCAGCAATCTTCTCGGTCTCAGACAATCTGTTGTAGTACTGATTTTCTTCTTTGCTTCCGTATTTTTCTCTCCAAGACGGTCGGAGGTAACGCTCCATTAAATACATCGAGCGGAAAACGTTGAAGGCAGTAATAGCTGCAAATGCTTGTTCATGAAAGATCGGATCTTGACAATAATGGTAATAAAGCGTGATACCAACTGCGAATATGACAAGTGAAGTTCCTAAGCCAGTGTTGAATTTCCTAGACTTGATGAAAACTGAGTTATTGGCGAAAAACATTATAATTGCTGTGTAGAGCATGGAAAGCTCATCAACTAGTTGCCAGGGATCTATACGATGTGAGTAAGGTAGTTTGTTTTTGAAAAGAAGGAGCCCAGATTCGAGGGCAACGACATGGAAGCTATAAAAATCTGACCGTCTCTTATTTGAAGATGGCCAACCAGTGTGTTACTACAACAATGACGAACAGACAACTTGTCCGACGCCATCTTTTGATCTCTGTAACTAGTCACAATTTTCGATACTCCATACATCTCACGTCGAATTTAGAAGATTAAAATAGCTACTCACATTTAAGCGTGCTGTGAAAGGCAAAACTCCCACTGCCAACTAGTAAGTACCCGACAAAGCCGATCAAGAACACCTCGTCATGTCCATATTTTCTGCAATTTCGTATTCCGGAAATTCCCAAGTACAGGAAAAGTAGATTGGTCAAGGTGTTTACAATCTCAGCTGAATAATAAGTCACGACATAATCCTTCACGTAAGACGGTTAGCCCAGTATCAACAGCGTAAGCAACGCATGAAAAATAGATTTCCCACATCTTCACACCAGTTTATTGTTGACGTCACTGATCCCCAAAATCCCTCTTGAGCAGGAGGATAAGCAATGGAAGGCAGCCAGTTAAGTATCATTTTCTCGGGAAACGGTAGATTTTTCTTAGTCCTGGTGGCCTTTTCAGCAGCCAAGGCTAGAAGTAGGGTTGGAGCAAAGAGTAGTATGTGATGGACAATACCATAAAGTTATTTGAAGATATAGAATAATGAATTCGAAAATCAAAGAATAAATTCCAGACGAGAGGAAATTTATTAGAGACGAATGGACGGCCGGGCGGATTGTGCCGTATTCTGAGGCAGCGAGGGAGCGCGAAAAAGATGGTTGGGAGAAACGATGGGTGCCTTGGTACTTTGTACCTCTTTTACATTAAAACAAAGGCGCTTTCAAACTCCATGTCATACGTTGGCTGAGTAGTTGAGGTGACATTGGTCATATGCGGCCGGTACTTTCGGCATGTAGCTGTTTAGTGCTTTATCAGCATACGTATTGGGGTAAAAACAAATTCACTTAATCAGGACATTTCAAGTAAGGAAGATCCATCCTTTCTACTTTAGTATCGAATCATTTCTAGGCATCGAGGATAAACAGCAATGCGCTGTTTGGATACATCCCTACACCCTCACATCCTTAAGCTGAGCGGCATGTTAATACCATTGAGTTTGGTTGGTGCATTGGGTCAGAGGATTTGACTTCCGGAGGTGGCTCCTTCAATATGCCAGCCAATTGCATTGCGCTTATTCCCCACACCTGGATAGAGTTGAATTGTATAGGACTAATCGGGTCGGAAGGCTCGGTCAGAATGATAGATATTGCCAAATGCTTTGTGAATACTGAGATTTCGAAGCTTGTTTCCACCGAAGGGGCAGGATTTTCTCAAGGGAAGATAAGAGTACTTTAAGACCCGTTACCCCGTTACACCATCGTCCAGGACGAGTACCAAATGGATTTACGAGCTGTGCTTTTTCGAGCCAAAGCAGGTTTTCAAATAAGCTTTACTGCGTAAATTCGTATCGGCGCTCCAGTTTGGATCTTCTAGTTTAATAATATCGTAATCGAATCAATTTCACAACCATTTTTCCAGTCCAAAGTACACATATAAACCTTGTCTATACACTGTTCAAGCAACTGTTCAGAAAACTATTTGATGGGCTATCAGATCAATAGAAACACAAGAGATTAAAAACCTTCCAATATGGTCATAGTTAGATAATATAGATATCCTCTAATCTTATATAGAAATTGCTTCAGTCTTGAGCCTCTTAGAACGACCCAACGCGTTGATTGATAAAAGCCCGGGATACACGATCAGCGTCTTTATAGTCCTTGGTCGGTCGAGTCTGATAAAGCCGAAGACAAGGAAATTCCGAGTATCTTGAAGTCAGTTTTGGCGCCAGTTCAGCCATAAGTTACACGATCCTGCATATAGTCCTTACACATCTGTCGCAATCGGTAAAAATGTCCATTATCTTCACGTGAGACATGCGGTTACAATGACAAGTAATGATCTCATAATTACTACCCTAGCTTTTCATGATCTGTATCGCGCAACGGATATTTTGCAGGTGTATTGCTGTACACTGATTTGTTCTGCGGAAGTATTAGCAACCTCAACTTTCTTTGATAGTGGCACCAGATGATATACTACGTGATTAGTAAGCCACCTAAACGAAACGGTCTAATAGCCTGACACCCGCTCGATCAGAATATTGTAACCAAAACCTCTACATCAGCCAGTCGACTCTGAACCTTCTTTCTCGTTCATCACCTTGCGGGTTGTTTCGAAAAGATGTCTATCCCAAATGAGGCTCTTCAAAAGGTATATACCCACCCTGTTCTGGCTTCTAAGATCATCCAAAATTCTCTGTCTCCTCAGCTCTATAAACTCAAATGGTTGTGGTACTAACAATATGTCGTTCAGCTCGTACAGGAAATCGAGAGCCAGGCTGTAGCCGCTCAACAACAGATCAACATTGTCCGGTCTCAAATCTCAAGCAAGCAGCGTGAGATGCGCATGCTGCAACTCACGGCTGAAGAGGTGTCAACTCTCCCCAGCGACACAAAGGTTTACGAAGGCGTTGGCAAAATGTAAGATCATATTTCACATGCGTTTCTCTGGTCGGTTCCAACACCGCCTCCTACTCTACTCCACACGCTTTCTTCATTTCTGCCCAACTCATACTAGTCACGAGATGTCGGGTAATAGATATTAATCGCCGATATGCAGGTTTGTCTTCAGCCCCATGCCCGAAGTCAGCAAGAGATTGACCTCGGAGACTTCAGAGCTGAAGTCTGATGTCGATAACCTGGGGAAGCGACTGCTTTATCTAGAAACCACGCACAAGAACAGCCGTGAACACATCGATCAGATATTCAAAAGTGGAGGGCGTGCTTGAGATGGAGGATCGCCGCAGCACGCAGTCCCAATGTATAGCTCCAAAGTGTCTTTGAAGGATGGCAAGCGACTAAAATAGCAGAGCTATGTTACCTTGGTACGTAAAGCGGCTAAACATGGGGAGGATTTGCTGGCGCTGATCGCTGCAGTAATGATACTCTTATATGTTTCAGGGCATGAATTAAGGAGTACCGTGGTTGCTGGGCCGCAGTCATGGGTAGTTGATGTTGTTTGACTAAAAAGTCACAAGGTTGGTGGCAGTACAAGACAGGACATGCTAGAAGGATTGATAAGAGGCATGATACAAAAAGTGCCCACAATACCCAATAACTCTGCGCCTAAATTTAGAATCTTCAAATCTCTTTGACAACCAAGCGGGTGTTGGATTCGTTTTCTGACCAGTGAAAAAATAAAATAGTGCGCTCTGAGACGCTGTCATTGCATGGACTGTTGGGGGCCAGACAGCTACTGCTCTGTGTGTTTCCCTACTCGGCGGATCCCCTCTCCAACCATAAGCGCTGATTATATGGCGATACTTTTTACTCATGCTTGAAATGATTACAGCGGCATGATTCGTAATTCCGAGGTCGTGATGCAGTGTAGCTTCTTCCCTACACCCTTTTGCTCTTCAGTGACACGAACGAACCGTCGGGCTCATAGACAAGATTCGCTTGAGGGTTCATGGGAGTTCGGGCACGCCCACCACAATGTTTACTTCTTCTGCTGGTTCCGTGAATCCAGCGAGCGGCTTTTGCTCGTGCAGAGCCAAGGTGTGCTCCATGGGGGAACAAGAGCTAACAGCGGCATGGCTTTCGTCTCTGGAATTTGGACGGCCAATATACGAGCGACTTTTGGCAGAGGAGTTGCAGTAGTCGTTGTTTCATTTCCGACGGACTTCTGTACCTCCTCCACCTTTAGGGCTGGCTTTCACGGCCTATAGGTGAATTCATGGCTGGCTCCTCTCATCTCTCCACTCATTTTGGGCGCCTTGGGCCAGTATTCTGGCTGCGTGAATACAGTAGGTAAAGTTTTACACCGAAAACCAACAAGCGTTTAATCGCTGTTGGTAATTCGGGCATTGAAGGAGTCACGGGGGTTACTAAGACACACTGTTCGTGCTGCAGTAAATGGAACCTTTACAGCTCTGTGAGCACTGACCGGCTTTCGGTGCCCCTCCTTCCATCTCACCTTTAAATCGCCTACGCCCACTTGTTGCATCCTTCCCACAGCACTGCTCTGCTGACACCGACTTTAAGATTTCACTCCTCTTTGATCATTTGTTCCTGTGAGCGAGACATCACAAGTGCTTGCTTTTAACTCAGATCTGTTGACACAGCTTTCTGTCGTCAATCTATCTTCACTACATTACTAGACCCTCGATTTAACCCCCTCCCCCCCCCGCCAGCGCAACCGTGCTTATCGCGTGTGTGCCGTTTGCTTTTGAGCATAAAGAGCGGGCGAGCAAAGCAATACTGCATACCCGAAAGCCTTTCCCAGATCCTGAATCTGGGAATCCCCAAAACTATTGGATAGCCTTGTGTGAAGACTAGCCTCGTCCACCATGAGTTACCACGACTACAGTGACGAGGAAGAGTTCGGTATTCGAATCCACCAAACTCGCAAATCACCTAGCCCGGCGTACCCAGAGTATCGCCCACGTCCGGCCGGACAGCCTGTCTACTATTCGCACGGTAATAGCTATCTTGTTCCCTCTGGTGGACATAGAAGATCGAGCTCGAACCACAGCTCTCACAGCATTCGCCATGAAGCCCCACCACCCCCACCAGTACAGCCGTTGGTCATCAACAACCGGATCTACAATAACGAGTTCGAGGACGATGTTTTAATAGATGAACGCGACACCAGGCGTTATTTGGTCCCCCACCAAAGCGTTTCCCGGTCGCGATCTCACTCGCGGCCGACATCTTTCTCAGCTCACGACTGGGAGCTTGAGAAGACTCGCAGGGAGCTAGAACATTATAAATTGAAGGAGGAGCAGCACAAGCAGAAGCTAGAAAATGAGAGAGAAATGGAGCGCCACAAGAAGGAGATGGAGTTGAAAAAATGGCAGGAGGAGAAGAAAAAGAAGGAGCAAGAGGCTAGAGAGGAGGCTGCGCGCAAAGAAGCAATTGAGAAGTTCAAAGCCGAAGAGATCAAGAGACTAGATAAGGAGAAGAAGGAAAAGGAAGAACGGGAGAAGGAGTACAAGCATCGTATGGAAGACGACCTACGCAAGTCAGGGTTGGACGAACAGCAGATTGCTGTTATTATGAAGAAGGAGGGAGCTAAGAAACAGGCCCTAGAACCTGCTCGCCCAACATATACTAGAATGTCCCGCAGACACTTGTCTATCGAGACTTTGAATGTACACAGAATCGAGTACGAGCTCGATGTGGTAAGGACCCTCGATACCAAACACTTGCAAGCAAAAAGAACTAACAGAAAGCAGGACCCTGATTATATCCTTATTAAACGCTGGGTCCCAGAATATGAGCAGGATTTTCTGTGGAAGCACACCCGTGAGATCAGAGATTCGAGACATCATCACCACCACCCTCAAACCGTGGTGTACGCAATTGAAGCCAAAAAGAAGAAGCATGAAGAGCCTGAACTCGAATGGGTGCGCAAGAAGGAGAAGAGACGCCCATCTCCATCTCCATTATTGACTTTTTTGGCTGGGGGAAAGGGCCGCTGAGGAAGACTGAAATCAAATAATTGAAACGACGTACATGACGAGAATGAAATGAAACTTGAGGAATGAAGGAGCGCTGGAATTTGAGGTCATTTGCATCTTACTTGGTTTGAAGGGGATCTTTGTACCCTTTTGGTTATAGGTTTACGACATGAAATACCCACTCAATTTAAGAACATTCCTTGAATACTGAAGGCGCGAAAGTTGAGGTTGAACAAATGCGAAGAACTTGAAATGGAGCATTGGAGGTCGCAAGCTGATAGTGATACATTATGATATAGTACAACTTTGACGTTCTTGGTGAGTAGTGTGAAAAAGCCCAACGCCGTCTATGCTAGGAAGAGAGTAACCAGCGCTCATTTCAAGAATTATCCCCATCCATAACTATCATAACAGTAAGTGGAGTTCATACAGAACAAGTAGTACTAGGCGGACTGTCTACCATTCTTCTTACAAAGCAACTTGCTTCTCAGGAGCTTCCCAGGCCAACTCTGCCCTTCTAATCAACTCTTCATAAAGCGTCCAAGCCAAGGCTGAACTTATCGCCTTTCGGCCCATCCTGAGGCCTAGGCCATCAAACAAGGACTTGAAGCCATCTTCTGTCACCATCTTTTTGCCTGCATGCACCATATTCAGATATCTCTTAGGCTGCAACTGAATTCTAGTTTTGATCGCATCGAAGGGATTTGTAATAGCAGTAGCGATTCCAGCTGCCATGACACCGGAACCGAAATTTATGGACGTAGATGTAGACCATTTCATTCCAACCGGCAACTCGCCCGCGACTGGGACTTTCTGAGAAATCGTACTGAGCTTCTTCTTCAGTTGCTCGTAGAACAGAACATAGAGTCCTGCATAGGGAGCATCTCTGATAGCTGTAGCGCCAAATCCAGAGAAGAATCCCCGTAGTCCTTCGGTTCTCAGGATATCCTTTCCAGCACCCACGATAGATTTGTATGCATAGAGGTTAGATTCGTAGCGTACTTTGATAATGGTCATAGGCATCAGAATAAATCCGGCTGAAGCTCTAGCGATAGCACCCGTCGTAAGGTTCGCAAGGTTAGATAACTTGGGCAGAGCCGAAGAATATGTCGGCACACCACCGTTCTCTAACACCCCAATTGAGCGTAACAGATTCGAGCGCGCGACATTCTGTCGCAGGGCATTCAAACTTGTAAAGTATATCGCGGACCCGAAGCCGGTACGGAGCGCTGAGGGTAAGGTGCCGCGCCAGAACGATTGAATGGAGTTTGGAGATCGAGAAATCTCCCGGATGGTTGCGAGGAGGGAGCTGGATCCGGACTGTTGGACGCGGGTTTTCAAAAGATCAGCCGGTTGGAGGAGGACTGCGGAAAGGATGCCAGACCCCAGACCAGCTAAGAAGTGGAATGCTTCGGGGGTATGATCAGTATGAGCTTCTCAATTGAGCTGAAAGGATGGACTTTACAAGTTGACGATTTGTTGGGCGGAGCCCCATTTGACATTTCGGTGATGCTACGACGACATATTTAGGTTTGATGTGTTTTGGTCTAGCTTGGCTTTCTGCCTCTGCTTTTGTGAACAGCGTTGGTTGAGTTGTAACTTTATTCGGAAGTTCAAAAATTGACAAGTTCTGCGCGTCATCGCGAAGCGACTTCCTCGGTTCTAAACGAGTCACCCATTACTCATCCACCCCCTTTGACGATACATAATAGTTCATAAATAGCACAGACTAGCTTACTATACTGGAACTGATCATAGAATTCTTAGTAAAAGTGTGCAATTTCAATAATTCTATGTATGAGATGATTTCTTTCTATATGGGTGGTCTCTCCCCCATTTTCGGCCCCAACCAGCTATTCCTTTAATAGTTTTAGAGCTGTTAGAGCTGTTCAAGATTGACAACTATCAGACGTTGGAGCTGAGTTTATCTCGTTGTTAGAATACTGAAAGCCTTTGATCTTTAGTCAATAATACCAGCCATGGCTATCGCAGTAAGACATTCCTCTATATTAGATCTCGTTGTTTATTAATTGCTCCATTAGGCAATTGGACAACTTTGTTCTACAGCATCAATGAGCCACAACCTAGCTCTATGTCAGATCCTCATTAAGAAAGCAGTGGATGCCGGTGCGAAGGTATTTCCTTCTTTATGGAAACCCACATGCTTGTCTCATACTTGTATAGGCCTTGTTTCTTCCAGAAGCAACTGATTACATCGCCTCTACGGCTCAAGAATCCGTGTCCCTGGCTCAGCCAATGGAAACAAGTCCTTTTGTACTTGGTTTAAGAAAGGCAGCTAAAGAATCATCGCTTGCCATTAATGTTGGCATTCACGTGCCTTCTGGGAATGGAAAGCTTAGAAACCGGAGTTGCTGGATCAATGAGAATGGTGACATTGAATCATTCTACGATAAGCTACATTTGTTCGACTATGGAGCTCTCAGAGAGAGTAATAGCGTAGAAGGTGGCATGAAGATTCTTAAACCAACAGATACTATTATTGGACGCGTTGGCTTGACTATCTGTTTCGATGTGCGTTCTTAACATAGCTACCTCCTCATTATACGCTTGTTGACATGAAGTAGCTTCGATTTCCTGAAATTGGAATTGCCCTCAAGCGTCAAAATGCTCAAATTATCACGTACCCCTCCGCCTTCACGGTTCCTACGGGCCAAGCTCATTGGGAGATATTGCTGAGATCTAGAGCAATCGAAACTCAGACCTATGTTATTGCTGCCGCTCAGGTAGGACCCCATAATGAGAAACGAACATCTTATGGACATTCCATGGTCGTTGATCCTTGGGGAAAGGTTCTCCTTGATCTACAAAGCAGAAGCTCAGAGCCAGAACTTGGAATTGTGAACATAGATCTAGAATACCAGGAGAAGGTGAAAAATCAGATGCCATTGCTTAGGAGAACGTGAGTCATTTGCTCTAGATTTTGACCAGTTACTGATATGCCGACTAGTGATGTGTACCCAGAAGTTTGAACATTGGATAGAATGTTCATATATACATATTAGACTTCGCTATTCCAAGATTCATCAAATTATAATACACATGCTACAAATATACTGAGCTATACGAAGTGCCCCTTTTGGCTTCTTAAAGCTATCTTGACCTGATATCTGCGAAAACGTGTCACGGCAGTAAGTAAGTGATTGAAGCCTCATACTAATCATTAGTCAAATTCAAGTTCCACAGGTAGCTCAAGCTTTTATGATCATTCCCGGTCATATCGCCCGTTTACTCAAGGAGGTCGATTTGTGTGTCAAGGACGTGTGTTAGAGACTTATTTGTGAATAATCACTGCGGCGCAATAGAATAGGATGTTGTACTGCCCACCTGTGCCGTTCAAGTCAGAACATATAGCCCATGAATCTCTGCAGCACCTTACTTCTATTACCCTAGCAGCATATTGTTAAAGTATTCTTGCTCTTAATCCTAAAAAGAGGCTGGAAGATA
>Ga0247810_10000840_pt1 | contig 24606 bp, 18 predicted proteins | sample UWRJL119311C1_FD_179918 | JGI IMG/M metagenome (GOLD analysis project Ga0247810, IMG submission 179918) | Plant litter microbial communities from Arlington Agricultural Research Station in Wisconsin, United States - UWRJ-L119-311C-1 | ecosystem: Environmental > Terrestrial > Plant litter >... | reverse complement strand
CGATCCCGTAACAGCGGGAGAGCTCATGAACACCATTGAAAAAAATAGAAACAGGTGAATAACCGATCCCGTAACAGCGGGAGAGCTCATGAACACCATTGAAAAAAATAGAAACAGGTGAATAACCGATCCCGTAACAGCGGGAGAGCTCATGAACACCATTGAAAAAAATAGAAACAGGTGAATAACCGATCCCGTAACAGCGGGAGAGCTCATGAACACCATTGAAAAAAATAGAAACAGGTGAATAACCTCCTTGCTGCTATAAGCGTCAAAACCGGCAAGGAGACTGTGCTATAGCTACTCCTTGGGGGCTTCGTGCCTCGCAGAAACGAAGAAGTTATCGACAGAAAAGCTTAAATAATGATATGCCCTTTGAGAGATGTTTAGCATCTTGCCTATGCATCCAACCCATTGACCATTGACCATCAGCTATTGACCATTGAACAAATGATCCAATGAACTAATGAACCAATAAAGACTGGGTCTATACTGGACCTACACTATAGCTACAATGAACTAATGAAACAAATGAACTATTGAACCACCCCCGTTCAAATCCTCCCAAATCCAACCAAAATTTGCTTTTGCAAAATAATATCCCAAACTTAGTGAAACACAGGACAATAAGATTAAGTCCTTTAACCTCTTAAACTAATCAAAATGGCAAAGCTAATCAACAATACCGTCATGCAGGGCGTCAGCGGTATAATCGGAAAAACACTCATCTTTCGACAAATGAAAAACGGGACCACCGTAATTGCCATGCGACCTAAACCACGCACCAAACCCATCACACCAGCAGAAGCAGCAACCCACCAAAGGTTCAAAGAAGCCGCCCATATAGCAAAAAAACGCTTACAAGACCCAATATTAAAAGCTCAATACCTCGCCAAAGCCAAACCCGGACAAAGCGCCTATCTTGTAGCCCTTACAGAATACCTCAATGCACCAAAAATAGCACCCGAAACCCCAAAGAACACTAGTATTCATCCAAAAAAAACAATAAACATCCCGAATAAACTCAATATAACCATATCCAAAAATGCCAATAAAAACAGAAATCAAACATCCCCTTTAAAACACAAAACAAAACCCATAAAGGACAAGCTACACCGACGAATAGCAGTTCCAAATGCCACTACCCAGAATTACCGAAGCAAATGCCCAATGAACAATTGAACTACTGAACCAATGAACATCGTTTGCTTGTCGCTAAGCATCATACCCAATGAACAAATGAACAATTGAACCAATGAACATAATTTGCTTGTCGCTAAGCATCATGCCCAATGAACAATTGAACAAATGAACAAATGAACATCGTTTGCTTGTCGCAAACTAAATTATTTATATTTGATATGATCAATCTCATCCCTATGAAAACACGAATTTTACTCCTGCTCCTTACCTTTGCTTCGCTTAATATCTTCGCCCAATCAGGCGTTAAGGCCAAAATTGACATCATTGTAAAAGCCAATGGGGAGGAAATGAAAGGAAAAGTTACCAAGGTTACCGATAATGACATCAGCTTTATTTATGCTGGAGAGACCGCTGAATACGTGATCAAAAAATCGGACATTTCCAAAATAACCTATTCTAGTGGTAGAGTAGAAACAATGGCACAGGCAGCGCTTCCTGCTCAAGAACGCCAGAAAGAGGCTGTAACGATGAATGCATCACCTGCAGACCATCACAATAAGATTGCCATATTGCCTTTTACTTTTTTAATGGACAATCAGCCAGGTGCAGATGCCGTTGGTCTTAAGGCACAAGATGACACTTATGGATTTCTATCGCAGCATACCGCTGGTTATACTATCCTTGATCCAAGAACAACCAATGCATTATTGAGCAAAGCTGGAGCAACTAAAGATAAAATGATGAACTTTACGATGAAGGAAATCTCTGATATTCTTGGTGTAGAATACATTATTGATGGATCTGTTAGTCAAACTAAAGGGTACCAGACCAGTTCAACAAGTGAGGGGTCAAACACCAAAATTAAACGTACTGGAGACGATAAGCTTAAGGGAATTTCTTCATCGGGATCTACTTACAGCAATGCTGCACAACGATATGATGTAGCGGTTAGCCTGCATATTTACATGGATACCAATGCAAGTATTTATAACCAGACACATAAGGCTTTTTTGAGCAGTGTTGATGCTTCCTATACCAGTCCGCTGGAATATCTCCTTAAAAGATGCCCGCTTTATAGAAAATAAACATGCTTTAACATATCATTTAACCTAACGCTTGTGTTTAAAGCTATTTTACCTTTTTACCTTCGGCAACATGCCGGTAATTTTTTATTGGCATGTGCAATAATTGTATGCTGTATGGCATGTAATGGGAGCAACAAAGGTAAAAAGTTAACTACGGTAGTTAGGGATACCGTTTTAAAAGGCAATTTCAGTGCAGCTGCTGAGATTGCTTTTGATAGTCTCGAGCTTGACAGTTTCTTGACTGCACATGGAGATTTTAAGCAATTTGAACCTGACTTACGGAAGCTTTATCGAATTCAAAAGTTCAACTACATCTGGTATGACCATCGTGGTATTCCTGAAGCTACGAATAACCTCATCAATCATATTGAAAGCCAGCAAAGCGATGGGATCCTCAAAACGATCCCCTATCATGATGAGTTCAGTAAGATGGTAGCCGAGCTCGGGAATGGCAAAAAACAAAATCCCACTATAAATGTGGAGCTGATGCTAACGGCCCAATACTTCAATTATGCAAAAAATGTATGGGGCGGAGCTGAAGCTGACAAGGCCGAGGATATTGGTTGGTACCTACCGAAGAAGAAATTAAATTATGCTGATCTATTACATTCCCAGCTAGCAGATTCCATTGATTATTCAGGGCAAAGTGCGGTTATCCCACAATACAATGCGCTTAAAAAACAGTTAAATCATTACCAGCAATTAGAAAAAGCAGCGCCTGATGTTAAAGTGCCCTATCTTAAAACATTGAATAACATTAACATTGGTGATACTGCTGCATCGATCCCATTGTTACGCAAGCGGCTCAATCAGTTGGGAGACCTTAAACAATTATCTATTTCGAATAGTTATGATGAAGAACTCCAGCAGGCGGTAATTCATTTCAAAAACCGACATGGGATTGCCACCAATGGAAAGCTGAGCAAAGGCTTCATTGCTGCGCTTAACGTACCTATCCATAAACGCATTGAGCAGATGATCATCAATCTGGAACGCCTTCGTTGGATCCCGGTAGATGACCATGGAGGTGAATTTATCCTGGTTAATATACCAGCCTATAAATTATATTATTACATAGACAATAAGCTCAACTGGGACTGTAAAGTTGTAGTTGGCAAGGTGATGTCCAAAACTGTTATTTTTAGTGGCCACCTTCAATATATCGTGTTTAGTCCTTATTGGTATGTACCAGAAAGCATCATCGAAAAGGAGATCAAGCCCGGAATGGCGAGAAACCCGAACTATTTGGCCAATCAGCGGATGGAATGGAACGGTGGGCATGTGAGACAGAAACCAGGAAATAAAAACTCATTGGGGCTGGTGAAGTTTATTTTTCCAAATTCAAATAACATCTATCTTCATGACACTCCATCTAAGCCCCTTTTTGAAGAAGATGATAGGGCATTTAGCCATGGCTGCATTCGTGTTGCCGAGCCACGTGAACTCGCAATAAAGATCCTAAAGCAAATTCCATCTTGGACGCCTGAGCGAATAGATGCGGCAATGCATGCAGGAATAGAACGAAGTGTGACATTGAAGGATAAAATTCCAGTTTATATTGGCTATTTCACCGCTTTTGTGGATAGTAAAGGTGAGCTTAATTTTCGGGAGGATATTTATCAAAGAGATGTGCCTTTATTGAAGTTTTTGATGAAGGATAAGGTTCGATAGGTGGTGGTTCATGGCCGGTGGTTCATGGTTCATAGTGTCTTGATGCATAGGTCATGAGCTTAGGCAAAAAAGGTAGCATGATACGATATCAACAGATTAGCTTATATCCAACTCCTCTTAAACTAATGATCTGTAGATCTGTTTCGCTCTTCAACAGTTTACGCAAATGCGCCATGAATACATCCATACTTCTCCCGTTGTAAAAGCTGTCTTCTCCCCAAATTTTTATTAATGCATCTTGACGTTCTAGTATGTTATTGCGGTTAAGCAAAAGCATTTCGAGCAGAATGGTCTCTTTATAGGAGAGGGAGTATTCACCAACCGATGTGCTGAGCTTTTGGGTAACTGGCTCAAGTTCACATCGTCCAAACTGATATTTTTTTGATGGTTCATGATGATCAATATCTTGCCTACTGCCGAACCTTGCCAAAAGTGATTCCATTCTGATCAATAATTCATCAATGCTAAAGGGTTTTCTAAGATAATCGTTTCCTCCACTCTTGAAACCTTTTACTACATCCTCTGAAAGTGCTTTAGCGCTCAAAAATATGATAGGGATATTTGGATCTGCCTTTCTGATTTCTGTGGCCAAGGTATAGCCATCTTTTTGTGGCATCATGATATCCAATACACAGATGTCGGGTTTGCGCTCCTGAAAGTTTTGCCATGCACGCTGACCATCTAAAGCCAGGTTTACTAGATAGCCACTGCTAGTTAATCCGTCCATTACGATGCGCGCCAAAAAAGGCTCATCTTCTGCATACAATACGTTAATCTTCTTCATACAATGGCAAGTAGATCATAAAATTACTACCTTTTCCTAATTTACTCTGGAGAACAATACGACCTTGATGTCGTTCAATAACCTGTTTAACATAGTGTAGCCCCAATCCAGATCCTTTAACATCGTGTACACTATCTGCAGTGCTGATCCTGAAGAACCGTTCAAATACCTGATCTTGATAAAGTTCATCAATCCCCGGCCCATTATCCTTCACACTGATCAGCACCACCTTAGCTACAATACTACAGGCTATTTCAATTTTAGCTGGTTCGGCCGAATATTTCAGTGCATTATCAATCAGGTTATAGATTACATTTGAAATATGCATGAGATCTGCTTTGATAAAATAAGGTTCGCTAGCGGGTAAAAGTGTGATCTGGGCATGCTTTTCTTGTACCTGGATCTCCATGGAGTGGATTACCTGCTCGAGTTGTGACTGTACATCAAAAAGGGTAAACTCCAACCCTGCCCCGCCAAGATCCATCTGTTCCTGTTTCAGTACTTTTTCTATCATATTTCTTAGGCGCTGCAGTTCGTATCGACTGATATCCAGATAGCTTTCCAGTCTCTCGGGCTGATCTATCAATTTGTATTTACTTATTGATTCTAGTGCTACAGCAATGGTAGCAATGGGGGTTTGAAGCTCGTGGGTCATATTGCTTGTAAAGGAAATGCGCGCCTGTGCATAGAGCTGCTGATTTTTCATGAGCCTTATGATCAGATAAAATGCTGCTGTAGTAAGCGCTAACATTAGCAGTGAAGAGATAAGATAATACCGCATTTGGTAGATTACTAGTGCTGTGGTAGAAGGAACCAACAGCTGATAACGGTTCTGGAACTTAAGGTTATAGGTATACTTCCCGCTGGTAAAACTTGAAGTCGATTTGGGCAGGCTTTTCCCCTTCACCAACTGTCCGCTCGAATAATCATAAAGTGCGTAACTACTGATGATAGAAATACCCAATTGATCAAGCTTTAGATTTACAAGGCTATCCATTAGCTTCAAGTCCTTTTGATCGGTAATGACAACCTCTTTTTTAGATTTACCATCAATTACAGCGGCGGAAGTATGGCTGACTTTTTTGGTAGAATCGTTCAAAAAGGACATTTTCATTTCTACAACGGAGCTATCGTTAGTGATCCCATAATGGAAGCGGCTGCGAAGATTATCTACCTTTAGGTTGTCAAAGGCCTGTCTGAGAGAGATCCATTCTGGGGAGAGAAAAAACTGCTGGAAACGTGCGCTTTTTTCATGCCCCTGCGCAATACTTTTATAGACTGCATTTTTAGAGGCTTCGCTAACAACCGATTCCAGTTTGTTTGCCACGGATGAAGATTGCGCAAGGTATAACTGACGGATCCATGCACATTGAAGGCATATACTTATCAAAAGCGTTACAATTGCCAATGGGAGGACATATTTGGAAGAAAGCCATTTCATTCTTCTAAAATGAACAAATCCTTTTAGCAATGGAAACAACATCAAAAGATTTAACCATATTTAACCGAGCTTAACCTTACTTTACATAGCGAGCAAGTAAATTTGAAATATGAAAAAACTAGTCCTAATTCCCATACTCCTATTCACATTTATTGCCAATGCACAGCTTAGAAAAGGTACGGTCATTGACAAAGCCGGCAAGCTTATTGACGGCGTAACGCTCACACTTTATCGCCGCGACTCTGTTATTACGATACAGGCTTCTAAAAACGGTCTATTTGGCTTTTCACAAGCCCTAAGTGGAGACTATATTTTATCGGCCAGTGCCATTGGTTATCAAATATTAAAAAAGACGATCAGCCTACCTATGGATTCGCTAACCTTAGCGTTGATTGCGGAAGAGCATGTTTTGCAGCAAGTGGAGATTTCGGCCACAAAGCCAGTCATTGTGAGAAAGATAGACAGGGTTATATTCAACGTTGAGAATAGTATTCTTGCCAGTGGTGGTACGGTTTGGGAGGCATTGGGCAGATCGCCGGGAGTGCAGACAAAATTTGATGGTGGCGTAACTGCAAATGGTAAAAGTGTGCTTATCTATCTGGATGATAAACCTATAAAGTTATCTGGAGAAGACTTGGCGGCCTATCTTCGGAACCTTCCATCAGACAATATTGCAAAGATAGAAATCATTGCCAATCCTACCGCAAGATACGATGCCCAAGGTGGGGCGGTCATCAATATTATTTCTAAAAAACCTAAGGGTGATGGGTTTAATGCTGTACTTTCTGGGGGTTATACGCAAGCAACTTATGCCAGTTTTAATACTGGGCCGGTGTTTAACTACCGTAAAAATGGACTTAACATTTATGGAAGCTACGGTTACAGTGAACGCAAAAAAGACCATACCGAAACTGAGTATGTTATTTTTAATGCATCATCAAGTTATGCCGAGTGGAGAAACAATAAGTCGGGGATTAGGGCCGGAAATGCGAACACTTACAAAATAGGCGCAGATTATAACCTCACAGAAAAACAGGTCATAGGTGTATTGCTAACTGGATATAATGCGGGCAACAGTAGAACAAATGGAGTGATGACCAATATCTATAACAACTACAGCGCAGCAGCAGACTCGATACTACATACCCAAAATCTTACCAATGGGAACGTTGATCAGTACAGTGTAAACGTTAACTATAAAATCAAATTAGATACGATTGGAAGTAGTTTCAACGTAGATATAGACTATGCAACGTACCAGAACAGCAATAGCCAACAGGTTAATACCTACACATCCTTGCAAGATGGAACTAAACTTTCGGATGAATATCGGATCCTCACGCCAGCTAACCAAGGCATTGATATCTACTCTGGCAAAATGGACTATGAAGGAAAAATCTGGAAGAGCTGGACAGTTGAAACAGGTGCAAAATACAGTAGCATCCGTACAAAGAACAAGTTCGATTTTTACAATAATCCGCTATCTGGACCTATTTTGATACAGGCACGGAGCGACAGATTTGAATATGCAGAAAATACTTCGGCAATTTATGCCAGCTTAAGCGGTGATGTTGGGAAATGGAGTTTTCAGGGAGGTTTAAGGGGTGAATATACCCGTACCAATGGAAAATCAATCGTACTGGGCATTAACAACAAAAACGACTATTTCCGGATCTTCCCTACCCTTTTCATTGTCCGCAAGCTTAACAAGGACAACGAGCTGAACCTAAACTTTAACACCAGAATTAGCAGACCTGAATATTGGAGGCTCAACCCTTTTAAATCGTATTCAAGCCCTTACACCTACCTTGAGGGTAACCCTGCCCTACAGCCAGCCTTTATTTATAATGGCGAACTGGGTTACACTTATAAACAGCAATATAGTTTTTCGCTCTATTTGCGAAGGGTTGTTAACTATTTCAGTAATATTACTGTGCAGGATAATGATACCAAGATTTTTTACGACACCCAAAGAAATCTTGACTTAAGTCAGGAAATGGGGATCATGGCATCTTTCCCAATGAAACCAGCATCTTGGTGGGAGGTCAATAATTATGTGCAGGGATCCTATCGTCAGGAAAAGTCGGGCTACCTGCAGGCTCGTTATGATTACCATGCACTTGGGATTTATATGAGTTCCAATCACGCCTTTACACTTCACAAAGCCAGTGGACTGAAAGCTGAAATTAGTGGATGGTATTCATCACCTACCATACAGGGGATCTATAAACTTGCCCAGCTTTATGATGTAAGTGCAGGCTTGAGGAAAACGGTACTAAAAGGTCAGGGTACAGTGAGATTGGCCGTAAGTGATATTTTTTATGGCAATGCCTACAGGATCGATGTAAACTATCAGAACCAGCGTAACGGATTCTATGAGCAGAATGATACCAGAAATGCGACCTTAAGTTTCTCTTACCGATTGGGCGGCAATCCTACCGCTACGAGAAAAAGAAATACGGCGAGTGAGGAAGAGAAAAAGAGGGCGAATTAGGGGGAGATTGGAGATGTGAGAGCAAAGACAAAAGAGCAAAGATTAAAGACCAGACGTTGATGTGATGGTGTATAGCTTAAAACATAAAGACTAAAGCCTTAAGTCTATTATACGACAATCTTATATATGATGCTCCCTAGGTTTGACAATCTTTAAAGATTGCCAAACCTAGGGAAACTTTCACCCACATAGTATACACGACTACTATTTTACAATAAATTCTCTACTTTACCTATTAATATCTAATTTAGTAGTCGTAACTACTAAATTAGATATATGTCAATCCAAACACAACTCAGTTTTGTATCGCTTCAGGTAAGCGATCTTGATTCCTCTGGCAAATTTTACACTGAAATACTAGGATTTAAGCTCCTGCCACAATCCCCTCCTGATGCTTTGTTATTCGAGCAGAAAAACGGGGCAACTTTTGCCATCCGCAAACCATTGGTAGATTTGTCAAAATCTAATCTTTTAGGTTGGGGGGTTGCTTTATGGTTTGGGATCGATGCATTTGATGATTTCCTAAATACAAACCGAGAAAAGCTGAATATTGTTAGGGATGTTCTGCTGACTCCTTTTGGAAGAACAATAATCGTTGCTGATCCGGACGGTTATTGGTTAACCATACAAGAAAACAAAGCATAGGTATGGCTGTAAAATACTGGGTAGTGGTCACCTCGCGTGATCACGCCCTTGATGGTGCGGCGTTGGGCATTATGCAAGTTAACCATGGAAAGGAAGGGCCACTGAAACGCATGTCTAAAGGTGATAAAGTACTGATTTATGCGCCAAAACTGATCTATAAAAGCAAGGAACCTCATCAACGTTTTGTTGCGCTTGCGGAGCTAACAGATGAAGTAATTTTTCAGGTAGAGGTTTTACCAGGCTTTAGTCCATTCCGTAGAAAAGCCAATTACATGGAGATTAATGAAGTGGCCATTGAACCATTGATCCCTGAACTTGAATTTATTAAAAATAAGAAAAGTTGGGGATATTCATTTAGATTTGGTTTTTTTGAGATAGGCGAGCAGGATTTCAATCTGATCAGCAGTTCGATGACCAAATGACATGGATAAAAAGGTTCCAATTTTTGATTACGTAAAACCGGAAGAAAATAGTGGTTATCTGCTTTGGCAGGTGACAATGCAATGGCAGCTGAATATGAACAGGGCGCTTGGTAAAATAGGTCTTACGCTTACACAGTTTTCACTTCTGGCAGGATTATACTGGCTTACAGAAAAAAAGGAGCTTGTAACCCAGCAAAGGCTGGCAGATTATGCCAATACCGATAAGATGATGACTTCAAAGGTTCTTCTGACATTGGAAGGGAAAAAACTGTTATCGAGAGCTGATCATCCAAATGATAGCAGGGCGAAACAGTTATTAATCACAGACGATGGTGTGGCAGCGCTTAGAGCAGCTTATGACTTGGTTAAACAGGTTGATTCAGTTTATTTCAAACCTATTGTTGATGACAAAGAAGTTTTTGATGAACTGCTCAAAAAGATAATTAAGTAATTCATCATAATTTTGAAACAATGATATCATCCCATTACCCTTTAAAGAGACTATTTGCTATTGTTCTTAATTTTTATCAGCAGCTTATTGTTAGGGTCTAAGGTAATTAAGCTGACATCCTCTGCTGAGAACCCGTTTAATTCAAAACTTTGCTTATTTTTACTGATGTTAAAGCTTTGGAGAACAGTGTTTCCATCTTTCAATAAAAACGAGACCTCAAGTGGGAAAATAAATGCATCACCTTCTTGTTCAATTAACAGTTCATTACCCTTAAGGATCTTGCTTACGTGAGGAACTTGCTTACTTTTCAGCCAGGGTTCAATAACAGGTTTTAGGTCCTTACCAGCAACATCTGATAGACATTTTATAAAATAGACAATATCCATCGGTTTCTGTGACTGCATAAAAGTTTTTAGACCCTTATCAAAAGTTGCTGAACCAAGCTGGTTTCTCAACATATAGAAAACCCAAACTCCTTTATAATAAGATATACCGCTATTACCCCTATCTTCCCATAATGATGTTTTGCCATCAAATCCATTATTAAAATAGATTGCCTTATAATTGGCAAAAAAGCGTTTAACGGTAGTATCTCCGTACATTTTTCCTAGTAGATAAGACTCGGCAAATGATGCCCATCCTTCTCTCATAAAATTTGTTGCAGGTCCTATAGGTCGTGTCCATGCATGAGCAACCTCATGACCAAAGGGTGCTTGGGGAGACTTAGCTTTATTTGTAATCATAAAGCTCCCTTGATTTCCAGCGACAATCATATCATTGCTTCTATTTAACCAGATTGGGAAATTTTTAGAACGGTTTTGTACAATGCTGAGATAGTTTCCTTGTGGTTTCCCAAATCTTTCGCTTAACAATTCATAGGTTTCGGAAAAACTTTGATACAGAGAATCAGGAACGGGCTTGAAATTAGTATTGCCAAAAATCTCAAGTTTGTAATCTCCCTTATTCAAAGTAGTTACCGTCCATTCCTTGTCGTAATATAATGAAAGCGCAAAAGTTGGATAAGCAGACTTTGCATTGATTACCCGTTGATTACCTTTTACCTCTTCAGTTTGTGCTATCCCAGTGCTTAAATGGTAATTTGAGGGGATTGAGGCCCTAACATGAAAGTTCGCAAGGTCATTGCTACTTGAAAAGTTAAAGAAAGGATGCCAATAGAACTGATCGCGCACATGCCCAAAGTTAACATCGAAATATCCAGAATTTTCATTCTTGTTGTCCTGATCAACATTTAGTGTGTATGCTAAAATCAGTTCTCCTTCTATTCGTTTTTGCGACTCTATCCATAGTATTCCACCATCAAAAATAAAATTAACTTTTTTTCTATTCAGTAATACCTCTTCTATCTTTGCTTTGTGATTTAGTGCCACCAAAAAACCATGTTTCTCAAAGGTCATAATTTCCATGGTATCTCTAACAGCTATCGTAGCTTTAAGTGGATCTACATTAAAATTAAGATGATGGCTTTTCAGACGGTTTAGGCGATCGATTGGAAGTTTTGAGCTCATCTTCCAAACACCGTTTACTGGTTTAAAAACATAGATCCCGGAGTAAACGTTGGAATAATCGGTTTCGTCGCCAGAATTACCAATGAGAAAGGTACCAGTTAAAAGCACCAGTGCACTATCTTTATATATGTTAATAATTTCACTCCGTCCTTTATTTCTTTTGTACTTGCCCTTTTGCATTGCAAGAATCAATTGCTGCTGCTCTGCCAATGGAAAATTAAGTTTAATGTCTTCAACGTCCCCATTTTCAAACGCATCACTACATTTCTGTATGGTCGTTTTAAGGTCGTCTATTCTAGTTTGACTAAATGATGGTGAGCTGGAAAAAATTAAAACGATTATTGAAATAAATCGCAATAAGTTATTAAGTATAGAGGTATTCATTTAAAGAAAGGGTGATTTTAATATTTCTAAAAAATAATTATGGCAGACTTAGCATAAATTTGCTTCAGATTACGTAACCTGTTGGCTTTTATGGTATACGAACTTCATCTATAATAATTCGCTGCACCTTAGTCGCATCAGACACCAGCACATCATGACTTGCATTTTCAAACCAATAGATTTTCTTTTTGGGAGCGGAAAGCTTTTCATAATAAGTTTTGGCCAGTTCCCAATTGGTTTGGTAATCTTTGCCACCAACGAAAAAGTATACTGGACATTTGATTTTAGGTAATTTGGTAAATAGGTTATGCGCCATTGCCTCACGCCAAGTAGGAAACCAAGTTTCTGCCCATGATTTCATGTAATCTTTTACCAGGGTAGTATCCTTATCTGCAAATGGGCGACCATCATAAGCAAACCACCATTTACGCAGGTAATAGATCTGATCGACATTATCAAAAGGTATTTTTACCCTTAGGAGCTCTTCCTGGACCTTAGTATTTCCTTTTGCCTTCGCATCATCCTGGAGTTTGATTAAAAGTAGCTTTTCGCTTTGATTTTGGTCTGTTACAGGGGCAAAAGCCAAGTAGGCATATAGCTTTTCAGGATAAAGTTCGGCCATTTTAAAACCTAGCACAGTGCCCCATGATTCTCCGGCAAGGTATAATTTCTTCTGACCAAATTTTTTAAGCAGCGCATCAATCACTTCACGGGTATCGCTAACCATTAGATCGAGCGAGATGCTGCGATTGGTTTTGTTCAGTTCGAGTGTTTTTCCGCTTTCACGTTGATCCCATTGTACTACCATAAATTGCTTTTGTAGTTCATTGCTGAAAATATCTGCCTGTTTCATTCTGGAACTGCCTGGTCCGCCATGCAGGAAAAGAATAACTGGTGCATCTTTAATTCCTTTCGTAGCGATTACCTGCCCGATACCACCAATCTGAAGTGTGTCTAACTTCCAGTTATTTTGAGGATAAGCATCTAATGAAATTAAGAATATAAAGGCGAGAAGAAAAATAGCTTGTCTAATTAGCATGGTAATTAACGATAGGTTACGAGTTAGCGCACGAATATAGGCTATTGTTTTTTAAAAAATTAAACTTAGCGATAAAGTAACCACAGCTGCACGGATGAGTTACGAGTTAAAGGTTATCAGTTATGAGATTAGACGCCTATAGCTGGATGTATATGCGGCGTTATTAAAATGTTTAGCCACAGATTAGGGGATTTTGGATGGTTAAGGTTTTGCCACAGATGCACAGATGAGTTACGAGTTAAAGGTTATCAGTTATGAGATTAGACGCCTATAGCTGGATGTATATGCGGCATTATTAAAATATTTAGCCACAGATTAGGGGATTTTGGATGGTTAAGGTTTTGCCACAGATGCACAGATTTGGTTAATGATGGCTGATAGCTAATGGTCTATAGCTAATGGTTTGTACCAAGGGCATCCCTTTGGGCAATGTCATTATTTAAGGGAAGTTACGTTTTTGCGAGCTTTTCGCAAAGATAACCGATACCGTAACAGCGGGAGAGCTCATGAACACCATTGAAAAAATAGAAACAGATGAATAATCCCCTTGCTGCTATAAGCGTCAAAACCAGCAAGGAGACTGCTTCGTGCCTCGCAGAAACGAGGAAGTTATGGACAGAAAAGCTTAAATAATGAAATAGCCCCCTGAGAGATGCCAATAGATGTTTATATGCGGTGTTCTTTTGTTTAAGCTCCTAAAATCTGTTAATCTGTGGCTATAATTTTAGCTTAATAGCAGAAATAACAAAGGTTTTACAACAAAAGCTCAATTATTGTTGCCAAATTAACAGCTTATAAACATATGATTGGAATGAGGTTAAAGAATAGTCTTAAAGTAATAATTGTATTTGTGTTGATGATCATGATTTCCCCACTTGCTCAATCTCAAGTTTTGACGGATAAAATAGTAGATACGGCACCTATAACGCTCTATTTAGAAATGGTCAATTCTGTAAGAAAAGAGGGAAAAGTTAATAGAGATGACGCAAAAAGGTATTTCAACAATCCAACTGTTGCTCTTTTTAAACAAAGACCGGATTTCGACTCTCTTAAGTTTATAAATAATCTAACCTTTGTTTATTCAGGTGTCAAAAAGGATAGTACGCTTTTACATCAAAATGCTGATTATCTTTTAATGCTTAAGTACAAGGCTTATGAAAAGGAAATTAAAAAAGCCATCGCCGATGTGAATAAAACTGATATCAATACCTTAGTAAAAAAAAGGATTAAGCCATTTTTAGATCCCTCCTTTAACTTGGATTCTGTTTCGATTAAATACATCTATCTTTTTTTAGATGAAGGGAATGGTGGGTTTCCTGGGTATGTGTTTAATAGTACGCTACAAACGGCTCATTTAAAAGTTAATGATATTGATCTGATTACTGCTCATGAAGCTTACCATACCATTGTAAACAGCATATTTATGCACAAGTTTGAGCACATATTTGCAAAGAACGGTAACGATACCTTACAAAACCAGCAGAACTTATTATGGTATTTACAAATTGTTGCTGAAGAAGGTATTGCTGACCTGATTGATAAGCCCAAATTGAATACCGATACTTCTCCACTAGGAATCGAGTTCAAAAAGCTGAGGATAAATGAGATTGAAAATGCCGAACGCAGGATCCGTCAACTTGATTCGTTATTAAGTAGTAGTGAAAGTGGAAAGCTTAATTTTTTAGACCTTAGTAAGCTACTTGAGAACGGAGGGCATATTCCAGGGCGTTATATGGGCTTAAAAATACAATTCGCTAATTTGATCAATGGTTATAGAAAGTTTACAGGAAATCCTTTCAGGTTTATCTACTCTTATAATGAGGCTGTTAAAAACAGCAAATCACCTGGGTTTTCTGCTAAAAGCATAGCTTATTTGAAAATGATGGAAGAGCAATTATTACGGTAGGTGAGGATTTGGAGAGATGGTTGATAGTTCATGGTTCATAGTTCATAGTTCATGGTTTGGATGCCTTTAGCGGCGTTCTAAAAAAAAGGTTAGCCACTGATTAGGGGATTTTGGATGGTTAATGTTTTGCCACAGATGCACAGATGAGTTACGAGTTAAGGGTTATCAGTTATGAGATTGGGCGCCAATAGCGAGATGTTCATATGCGGTGTTCTTTTGCTTAAGCTCCCAAAATCTGTTAATCTGTGGCTATAATTTTAGCCTTATAGCAAGATAGATATGAATAAAAAAGTTAAGTTTATTGTTGCTTCATCTATGAATGAATTCTCAATTGAGCCTTGTGATAAGAAAAATGTAAGCACCATAGTTGATGGGATCAATTCTTACAACCTAAGTAAAGTTGCTGCATTGGCTGATGTTTGGACACCATTAGATTATGTTGTTAAAAATGAACATGGAATAGCAATAGCAGGTTTGTTGGCTGGAATTGGTTACTGGAATGGATTAGAAATTAGAATTTTGTGGGTAGAAGCTGCTTATAGAAAAACTGGTATAGGTACACGATTACTAAAGTATGTGGAGGATATGGCAAGAGAAAAAGGTGCTACCGTTGCCATGCTTGATACTTTTGATTTCCAAGCAGAGAACTTCTATTTGAAAAATGGCTATCAAAAGATCGGAGAAATAACTGATTTCCCAGAAGGACACAGAAGGATATATTTATCGAAAAGGATTACAGATTTAGGTTGATGGATCATGGTTCATAGTTAATGGTTTTGATGCCAATAGCGATATTTATATATATATATATATATATGGTTAGCCAAAGATTAAGGAATTTTAGGTGCGTAAAGTTTTGCCACAGATGCACAGATTTGTTTGCTGAGGTAAATGGTTCATGGTTTAGATCCGATAGCGGGATGTTTGTATACAGCGTTGGGATTATAGTGGCATAATCAGTTTGTACTTTATAAAGATTTCTCCTAATGTCGAAATGACAAACTAACTTCTAAATGAACTAGTATCGAAACAAACTAGTGTAGAAATGAACTAACATCGAAGGGACAAACTAAGGTCAGAGGATAAATTAACTTCGGAGCACAAAAAATAGTTGTAAATCAATATAAGATTTTGACCAAACTATACTTCTACCTCTACTTCTGTTTTGCAATCGAAGTAATGATCTCATCAAGTTCATGTGCAGAAGATTTGAGGTAGTTCATCAGTTCTTTTTGTTCGGCAATATTTTCACTTCCATCAAGCAGATCTATTAGGGACATGATCCTGGCCAATGGTGCTCTTGCTACGTGAGATTGCATCCAGCTGATTTCATTGAGCTTTTTATTTCTCTCTTCAATTTCATTGACATACCTCCGCTGTTCGCTTACATCTCTTTGGATACTGATCCATCTAACCAATTTGCCATCCCCTTCTATGACCGGTGTAACGTTTAGGCTTACGTGATAGCTTTCGCCAGTTTTGGTACTGTTGATCAGTTCTACTTTGCAAGGCTCATGTTTTTCTAATGAATCTCTTAGCTTCTTTAAGCTCTCCTGATCTGAGTTTTCGCCATGGAGAATGGCTGGCCGACTGCCAATGAGTTCTTCTCTTGAATACCCGGACATAGCGACTAGCGCATCATTTACATAGATGATGAGTGGATGCTCGGAGGTATCGGTAATCAATACGCCATCAGAAGTATTCACCACTACCGATTCTAAAAGTTTAGACCAGCTTTCTTCCTCTTTGCGTTTGGTAATATCCTGCATTGCTCCGATCATACGGTATGCCTTCCGATGTTCATCAAGCAATACAAATCCCCTATCAAAAATGTATTTGTAGCTGTCATCACCGCAAAGGAAACGATATTCATCTTCCCATCTGGATATCCCCTCTCTAACATGGCGATCGAACTTTTCAACTACTCTGTCATGGTCGTCCGGATGGATGCGCTCTTTCCACCAATTTAACGAAGTGTTGTTTACGCTGTACTTCAAAATTCCCTTGATGGCCCTATTCCATACTACGTTGTTGATTTTAAAGTCACAGTCCCAAATGATATCACTTGTAGCTTTGGACATGATATTGTAACGCTCGATATTCTGTTGAACGAGTTTTTCGTTAACAATTCTTTCGGTTACATCTTTTGAGGTACAGACAATTCCCTGTACTGCAGGATCATCAAAAAGGTTGGTGGCTCGGGTTTCGGTCCAGATCCAGCCACCATAAATATCCCGGTATCGGTAAGGAGAAAGCTGAATATGTTTTCTTTCCCAAATTTTTAAGGCTTCTTCTTCTACCCTTTTGATATCATCATCATGGATATAGGCGAATGCCTTTTTACCGATGAAGAAATCAGGCTCTGCTCCAAAAACCCTAATTGAGGCCGGGCTTACATATTTATATCTGAAGTCTTGGTCTATGATGGTAATCATGTCAGAGCCATCCTGCACCAGTGCCATGAACCTTTTTTCACTTAATGAAAGTGCCCGCTCTGCTTCCAGTTTTTTTGTAACATCGGTAGCAAGTACCAACCTTACTTTTTCGCCCTTAAAGGTGATGGTATTGCTGGAAATATCTACATCGATGATCTCGCCGTTTTTACGGAGGTGTTTAAAGGTATGTTGATAGAATGAAGCAGTTTCTATGTTTTCAATTACAATTTCCTGTATAGGTACTTCATCATCCGGAGGCCGAATGTCGTTAATGGTCATGGAAAGAAACTCTTCCTTGGTATAACCATAATTAATGGTTGCAGCAAGATTTACATGCAGAAAGCGAAGGGTTATTACATCGAATAACCACATTGGCGCTGGTGATAGCTCAAATAGATTGTAGAAGTCTGAATCCTTCATTTAACGTGAGTTCTCGATATAAGATGAAATTATTGTTGGTTGGTTTATGGTTGATAGTTCATGGTTCATGGTTCATAGTTCATAGTTCATGGTTTGGATGCTTAAGTCAATAGCTGTGCCAAGGGCATCCCTTTGGGAACGGTCAATAGGCTGAGCGATTAAAGATGTTTATCAATTCGCAATTACAATACGGTTGACAAGAGGTAAGGTAAACAATTTTCAATTATTATTAAAATGGAAGTTGGAATTAAGTTAAAGCTTAAAGCTAAAAGATTAAAGCTTAAAGCTCCATGCTACTAATAGTGTCCATTGGCTTGGATGGGTAAAAGACGTTCATGGACTGATACGGTTTTGATGGTATTGCTGTAATGTCGCTCAGATGTAGATTAAGTATAGCTCCAGTCATCCTTCGTTCATCTTACGTTCATCCTTCGTTCATCCTACGTTCATCCTTCGTTCATCCTACGTTGAAGGAAGTGTATTTGTTTGTCTTTGAGCTTTGGTCCATAGATGGAATGGAACATAAAAAAACCGGGATCCATTATAGAATCACCGGTTTAGCTATAGTGGTCTTCGTTTAGTTAGAACGAATGCTGTGTATAGATTCCTCCGCTGTCGGAATGACAAACTTAATATAGCAAATATCTATAAAACAAGCACTTACAATCTACCTAAGCTTATAAAGTTTTAATGTCTATTACGAAGCGATATCTAACATCGCCTTTTAACATTCTCTCATAGGCTTCAGTAATGTTTTTGATGTCGATGATTTCGATTTCAGAAACGATGTTATTTTCTGCACAGAAATCAAGCATTTCCTGAGTTTCTTTAATACCGCCAATACCCGATCCTGCTACACTTTTTCTACCGCCCAACAATGCAAAAGGTGCAATTTGATGAGGTACGGAAGGCACACCTACGCAGATATGTACGCCATTTGTTCTCAATAAAGAAAGGTACATGTTCATATCGTGCTCTGCAGAAACGGTATCCAATATGAAATCGAATTTACCTTTAACTGCCTTCACTTGTTCGGGATCTGAGGTTACTACAAAGTTGTGTGCTCCCAAATCTTTGGCGGCTTGTTCTTTTGATGCCGAGGTACTTAGCACAGTAACTTCAGCACCAAATGCTACGCCGAATTTCACGGCCATGTGTCCTAATCCGCCTAGCCCTAAAACGGCTAATTTATGTCCTTTTCCTACATTCCAATGTTTTAATGGCGAATAAGTAGTAATCCCAGCGCATAACAATGGCGCCGTAGCAGCAAGGTTAAGTTTTTCGGAAACATGAAGTACAAATTCTTCGCGAACAACGATATTATTTGAATAACCGCCATAAGTGGGTACACCATCTCTACCTTTGTTGTTGTAAGTTTGTGTATTTCCATCCAAGCAATATTGCTCTAGGTCTTCCTGACAGTTTTCACATACCTGACAAGAATCAACCATACAACCAACGCCAGCAAGCTCATCAAGTTTAAAGTTTTTTACATGATCGCCCACCTTAACTATTCTTCCTACAATTTCGTGTCCTGGTACCATAGGAAAAAGGCCCGGAAACCAGTCGTTTTTAATTTGGTGAAGATCGCTATGGCAAACGCCACAATATAATATTTCGATTTGCACATCATGTGGACCAACTTCTCTACGTTCGAAGTTCCATGGTGCCAAATCAGTCGTTGGATTTTGTGCTGCGTATCCTTTTGTTGTTGTCATATTTTTGTTTTTAGCCGTTTAAAGTTAGCAAAGCATATCAACCCTATATCAAGAAGTTGAAGTATTGCATGAACACTACAATTATATCAGACAATATGTTTTTCGTAGCCATAAAATATTAAGCCAGGTCTAAAATCCAACGTAATTTCACCAGCAAAGAAATAACCCAGTTTGGGAAATAATTTTTGAGTGGCTTTGTTCATGGAATTTGTATCTACGCGCAAACAGTCGATTTGGTTTTGTACGGCTACTTTTTCAGCCTGTTGCAATAATGAAACGGCAACACCTTTTCCCTGGAATTTCGGATTTACAGCTAAACGATGAATAACAATCGCTTTTTCGTTAATGTCCCATCCTACCTGTGCATATTCAGGTTCCTGAGCTGTTGTGATTGCAGCAACTCCGGCAATTTCTCCCTCTATTTCGGCTATCCATAGCTGACCAAGCGTCACGTCCTGTCCAAAAACTGCTTCATTTGGATAGGTATCATCCCATTGGTTATTGCCACTAGCGATCATGAGCGGAACAAGAGCTTTGATCATCGTCATTATTGCTTTGATATCGGTTGTAGTTGCTTTTCTGATGTTCATGCCCTACAAAATTATAAATGTTTTCTGAAAGCGCTTCATTCAAATTAGGTTGGAATTTTATTGTTCATAATATTAGATTTGCCGAACAAGCTATTGACCTATGCCACATCTATTTGTAAAACTTTTTATCGTTATTATTTTTTTACTTTTTACAACTCATGTGATTGCACAAGAAACCAACAATTCGATTATTGGCAAAGTGGTAAACGAAACTGAAGAGCCTATATCAGACGCCACAGTTTTGTTGATAGAGAAGACAGATAAAGTTATTTTTAGGACTACAACAGCTGCAAAGGGAACTTTCAAGTTATCGGCACAGCTTACTGGGAAATATCATGTTAAGGTTAGTCATACGGGTTATCAGACTTACACCTCTGCCCTATTCGATTCTTCTATTATAGATCTGGGCAAGATTATATTATCGGCAGATGCCAAAGTTTTAAATGAAGTGTTAGTTCAATCCAAGCAAAACCCCATTGAAATGGATGCTAATTCATTGATTTTTAATGTATCCAAAACCATTTCTGCGCAAGGCACCAATGCATTAGAAGTGTTGAGGAAAGCTCCAGGTGTTTTTGTAGACAACGACAATACCATTTCGCTAAACGGTAAAGCTGGTGCGATGATTTTATTGGACGGGAAACAGACTTATCTTTCGAGCAAAGAAATTGCCGATCTGTTGAAATCGATGCCTTCATCAAATCTGAAGTCGATTGAGATCATTAACAATCCATCGGCCAAATATGATGCTGCTGGAACTGCTGGGATCATCAACATCAGGACTGTAAAATCGCAGGTTAAGGGTTTTAATGGCAATTTAACCACTGGCTTAATTTATGGCGTTACGGTTAAGCAAAGCGAAGATTTATCATTCAACTACCGTAAGAACGATTTCAATATTTACGGCAGCTACAATCACTTTATTGGTAATTATAAGTACCTATATGGTTCTAACCGCCTCCAGAATGGCGAAAATTATATCAGTGATACCGATGATACCGATAAAAGGAAAAAGATGGGCAGTAGATTGGGAATGGATTATAACCTGAATGCCAAAAATACAATTGGCTTATTGCTGACCGGCAATTTTATTTTTGGTGGTGGCATCACAGATACGCATACTGAATTGGTCAGTCAACAGCAAAATTTAGACGCAATAAACGATTATTATCATCAAAACACCCAGCGTTACCATATCAATTTCAATTATAAATATGAGGATACCGTAGGAAATATATTGAATATCGACGCCGATTATGGCTACTATCAAAAAGATGCCGGTAATATGCAGCGTAATCGTTATACCGACCTGCAGAACCAGATGCTGGACGAAAACTTGTATCGTACCATTAATGGCGCAAATATCTTCCTAAAGGCTGGAAAGCTTGATTATATCACTAACTTATGGAAAGGAAAACTAGAAACCGGCGTTAAATTCTCCACTATTAAGACCGACAATAACTCGCGTTTTTTTCATGTGCTGGCTACGGCCGAAGTACTTGATGACCGGCGATCCAATCAATTTTCGTTTAAGGAAGATATCTCCAGTGGCTATGTAAACTATAAAAAAACTATTGGCAAGTGGAATTTACAAGCTGGATTACGACTAGAGCACACGAAGGCCCTCGGAGCATTGACGTATCAAAGTAATGGGAACTCGATTGGCGAAGATGTAAAAAGAAATTATACCAATCTATTTCCCACTTTCAGCGTATCTGTTAAGCCTTCAGCTCAGCATAACTTTTCTCTGGGCTATTCGAGAAGAATTGACCGGCCAGCCTACCAAGACCTCAATCCGTTTGTTTACCTGCTAGACGAGCTCTCTTTTTGGTCTGGCAACCCATTTTTGAAACCACAGTTGAGCCACAGCATAAACCTCTTGTATGCCTTTAAAAGTGCAACCATTATTGGGCTTAACTATGGTTATACCAACGATTTTAAAGCAGGTATTACTGATACCATAGATGTGAACAAAATTGTGATGGTTCCGAGAAATGTGGGCGTACAACACAACCTGTCGCTTACACTGACACAAATGCTCAATTTAACAAAGTGGTGGGACATGACCTTTAACGGCACTTTATATCACCTTAAAAACAAGATCACTTTTGATCAGTATCGGAACTTTAACTTGGCACAAACCGCTGGTCGGCTAAATTTGCAACAGACGTTCAAACTTCCTTACAAATTAACTGGTGAAATATTCAGCACCTATAATTCGAAGCGCTTAGTTGGTGCCAATGAGGTTATTAATCCTACAAGTCAGGTTGATTTGGGTTTGCAACGCAACTTTTTTAAAAATAAAGCTACCCTCCGCTTTATTGTGACGGATATTTATAAAGGCAGCAAAACGAATTCTACGCAAAACTTTGATGGTTTTTACTTCAACAACTATGCATATTATGAGACGAGACAGATCAGGCTTAACTTCAGTTATAAATTTGCCGATGGTAGCTTGAAAGGTCCGAGGATTAGAAATTCGGCATTGGAGAGTGAGAATGGAAGAATTAAATAATTTTTTTTACTTTTAACTAATTGAAATTAAAACATTTAAATTGGATGCTAAAAAAACCTTGATATTTTCTTTATCAAACATTTGAACTAATTGATATTATTTCTATATTTGCACCTCCTTAAACAAAAGGAATTGATTCCGTAGCTCAGCTGGTAGAGCATTACACTTTTAATGTAGTGGTCCTGGGTTCGAATCCCAGCGGGATCACACCAAAGACTATCAAAATGTATAAAACCCTGCAATCGCACGATTAGCAGGGTTTTTGCTTTTAGGGAATTGCCAAAATTCGCACGAATTCACAAAACTTTGGTGAGTAATTCGGTGAGTAAGGCAAAACGGTTAAAATTGACTCACCGAATTGTACATAATCATTTATTGTACAGGTTGTTACAAACTGAACATCTTGTGTATTTTAAGAAGCAAAGCTATGTTTGTTTAACTAAAATCGAGAGATTATGAAGACCAATTTTAGCCTGCTTTTCTATCTGAAAAAGCAAAAGAACTATGTAAGTGGAAATGTGCCGATCTACATGAGGATTACCGTAGAGGGAAACCGTGCGGAGATGGCCACAAATCGGGATTGCGACCCCAAACGATGGAACGCCAAGGGCGGCAGAGCCATCGGCTCAAAAGAAGAGATCAAGGTATTGAACACCCATCTTGACCAATTGCAGAATGCCATTTATTATGCCCATCAACGTGTTTTCGATATGGGGCTGCCTATTACTGCCGATGCCATCAAATCAAGTTATCAAGGTACGCTTACTAATTCCCATACCCTATTGGAAGCGGTTGCCGATCATAATTTAAAGATGGAACAGCTTGTAGGTAAAGATTACGTCCGTGGCACATTGAACCGTTATAAAGTTCTGGAAAGACACCTTAAGGTTTTTATCCCTTTGAAATATGGCGTAGCCGATATGGATATTAGAACCGTCGACCAGGCATTTCTGAACGGGTTTGACCATTATCTAAGGTCTGATAAGAACTGCGCGAACAACTATGTGGTAAAAAACATTAAGAACCTCGGGAAAATCCTTCGCATCTGTATGGAGAATGAATGGATAGACAAATCGCCATTTACTGCTTATAAAGGCAAAACGAAGAATGTTGACCGCTTTTACCTGAACAAAGAGGAATTGGCTCATATCGCGGGAAAAGAGTTTTTATCGGAGAGATTGAAGCAGGTAAGAGACGTTTTTATTTTCTGCTGTTTTACTGGTTTGGCTTATGTCGATGTTTTCAAACTGAAACAGGAGAATATCAGAAAGGGAATTGATGGCGACCGATGGATCTTTACCAGTAGGCAAAAAACCAAAACAAGATCATCGGTTCCGCTACTGTCAACAGCTGTTGAAATTGTCGATAGATATTCTACCAACAAAGTTTGTCTCAATAAAGGCTTGCTTCTTCCAGTTCCCAGCAACCAAAAGATGAACGAATACCTTAAAGAAATTGCTGACCTGTGCGGAATTGAGAAAAAACTCACCTCACATATTGCCCGCCATACCTTTGCCACTACCGTTACGCTATTGAATGGTGTGCCGATTGAAAGTGTATCGAAGATGCTCGGACATACGAACATCAGGACCACCCAGCATTACGCGAAGATTTTGGATATCAAGGTAAGCGAAGACATGGCAGTGCTAAAGAAAAAGTTAGCTATCATATAAAATCAATAAATTTAAAAATCACAGTTAACTGACAAATATTTAAAAATATTAGGCATTAACTCCTGTTTTAGTTAGATTTGTAGGATGTTAAAGGAATTGAACAAAAGAGTAATCGTTGTGCACTGGAAAAGATTTGCCAGTACAGATATCGATGTGTTTTCAAGTCTCAAGGGATTTTGCGACAGCTACCCAACCTATAACTATCATACATTGAACAACTATCTTTCGAAAAAGAAGATTCCGTTCGAAAACGATGAAATCAAA
>Ga0247810_10000839_pt1 | contig 24650 bp, 26 predicted proteins | sample UWRJL119311C1_FD_179918 | JGI IMG/M metagenome (GOLD analysis project Ga0247810, IMG submission 179918) | Plant litter microbial communities from Arlington Agricultural Research Station in Wisconsin, United States - UWRJ-L119-311C-1 | ecosystem: Environmental > Terrestrial > Plant litter >... | reverse complement strand
TTTGGCTTTCATATGTTTTTTTTAGAAACTTATGAACCAATAAGAAAATATAAAAATATAATGCCTAGACCCGACGTTTATCAGCATAGACAAGATGATTGACCACATAAAAAAATATATTTTTAAGTATTCAAAGGCTATAAAAGCTCATGCCCTGGGCTGGTTTTTATTCATTTTATATGATGCGGTATTGCCCGGAGTAATCAAAGGATATTTCGGAAGTTTACAAAATTATCTGATTCATTATTCGATAAATATCGCTTTATTCTATTTTAGTGCCAAGAAAGTATTACCTGCGGTATTCAGATATCCCAACCACTCTTTTTGGAAACTACCAATTTTTATTGCGATAACCCTGGCAAGTTATGTAAGTATTATGTTTTGTATAGACAGCATTTTAGTTGAGTATAACGATGTATTACCGAAAACGCAATTGCACTTTAATAAACTTTTTATTATTTCCTATGCATGGCGAGGCCTTTATTTTATCCTATTTAGTATCGGTTATTATTTTTTCTTTAACTATGTAAAAGAACGTAATAAAAAAGAAGAGGCTATATTCGAGCAGAATGCAATGATAATGGAAAGAGAAATCCATGATAAGAAACTGGCCCAAGCCAAAAATGCTTTTCTTTTAGCTCAGATAAATCCGCATTTCTTATTTAACACGCTCAACTATATTTACTATATAGTAACTCGTAATGCTGAAGATGGCGCTAATTCAATAACATTGTTATCAAAAATAATGCGTTATACTGCTGATATTGAAAATGCCAGCGATTTTGTGGAGCTGGCAAAAGAAATAGACTACGTTGAAACACTCACTCAATTACATAAATTACGCCTCAAAGAAAAGCTACATTTCCAATTTAGCTATCACGAAGAGGCAAAATTTATACAAGTTATTCCTCTCCTACTCATTACAATTGTCGAAAATACTTTTAAGCATGCTGACATAACTGATGATAATTGTCCCGCAGTTATAGAAATGGGAATTGATCCGCAAAATAATTTATTTATAACCAGCAGAAACAAAAGCAAAGCTCTTCAGGTTCCGGCAGGATTAAACTCAGGCCTTCAAAATTTCCACGACCGCCTGCAATTGGCCTATATGGGTAAAGCTTCACTAAATTATCAAACAGATCTGGCCGGTCATTTTACGCTAGAGTTATTAATTCCGGAAGATGCACTCCAAAATACCAATTCTTCATTGTTGAATAAGGTATAGTCGACAGTAACTTTCTAATCTTCATCGCAAATACATCTGCTCTTCAAGAAAATAAAATCTATATTAGGTCTTTCTCAACTATTAAAAATAATCGCCAGATGAAACATATCCTATATATCTGCCTGCTGTTTTACAGTATTCACGTAAATGCACAACATGGCCCGCTTAGCATTGAAGATAAAAAGATGGATGCAGTGCTGATGGTTCGTAAACCTGCTATACTGACTATCAAATTAAAAAATCTACCAGATAGCGTTAAGAAGGTGGGTATCACCTATGCAATGGTACAATTAGGTGCAGCGTTCCAGGCCGATCATTTTACCGAGACCAATGAAGCAGGTGATGCAACCATTGTGCTTGAGCAGAATTTACCCTACCAGCAACTGTGGGTAACTGTTGGAGATTACTTATTTGCGGGAATATACGTTAATTCAGGATTAGTCATATCGCTCGATGTGAGTAAGCTGCCAAAAGACGGTGCTTACATGATAGATGAAGGGGTTAACTACTCTGGTGCGGATGGAGAACTAAATACAGTGATGAACAAACACGTACTGTTCAGAAAGCCAGAACGGAAAGCGCTGCATGAAGCACTTCGCAACATCATACAATCAAGGAAAAAATATTCCCCAGAACTATTTACGAGCAAAGTAGATTCGGTGCGGAAAGAATTGACTGCGATAGATCAAGACTTTATAAGTGATTTCAAAGATTATGGCTGGGCGGTGAACAATGAGACATTATCAGAGATTTATGGAAATCTATGTGTTGCCTACTGGGGAGAAAAAATGCCAAATGCGCTTTTCAATGAAATAAAAAATCACCAGCCTTATTTTACCAGTAACGAGGGTGTGTTATTTTATAGTCAACTGGGCAGCTACACACGCTCCACCACCAAGGCAATAACACTAAGCCGTAACCTGATAATTTTAGATAGCCTATACACCCAGCAAAAGGCTGATGTTCTGAAGCTGATGCTTTTAGGCAATGAAAAGGATGTATTTTCCAATTCTTACTCCCAAATTACTGCAAGTATTCAAACGCAATGGGCAAAAAAAATAGCTAGAAATGAACTAACCAAAGCAAACATTAACCAGAAGAAGATTAACAAGCTTTTAGCTACGTCTGCTAAAATCGAAAACCCGATAATAGGTATACCTTTAATAAAAATGCCTTTTGATGCAGAGTTGTACAAAATTGATGATATAAAAAATGCAGATGATTTCTTGCTGAGCCTTAAACAAAAGTTTCCACATAAGGCGTTAATCATCGATTTTTGGGCCACCTGGTGCGCACCTTGCCTGGCAGACTTGCCGTCAAGCAAAAAACTCCATGAGAGAAATAAAGACCTCGATGTGGAATACATTTACCTTTGCACCTCGAGCGGGTCGAGCCTGGATGTTTGGAAAAAAAAGTTGACCGATCTCCAGATACCCGGGACGCACTTTTTTATGAGTAATCAAGTTATTGCACAATTGAAAAGCATGCTCAATGCCACCGGTGGATTTCCCGCCTATGTAGCAATTGACATCGATGGAAAAATCAATCCCAGGATAATTACCAGGATGGGAAGTCTGAATAGGGAGAGTTTAAAAGAGGCTGCCGGTCTGTAAATATTAACACTACAAAAGCATATATTTCAGGGACGCCAGGGACGTCAACTGCATTGAATAAACATTGGGATCTATTTCCTTTTACTACACGACCAGACTAGGATATCAGCTTTACAAGAGATAGCCCACTGGTGCAGGTTGGTTAGGAGTTGCGCCATCTCTGGGCTATCCCTGATAAGGTGTTGCCGGGGGGTTGATGTACCCACGTGGGTACACCAACCCCCCGGCAACACCTCTACAATCACGGCTCAAAGCCCTATCACGACCCCGGCAATCTGCACCAGTGTAGCACCACTTACCCTCTTCTTCCCGACCACGTGCCTTAGCTCTTTACGAACAGCCTAAAGCAGTATCCCTTTCAGGGAGCCGGCTGTTATTTGCTGGTGGGCAATGTGGAAGTGGATTATCACTTCCCTACAGTGACCATTGTAAAAATGGCGAAGATGCCTTTTATCCCTGACCCAAGGTTTTCTAATTCGGATGAACGGCAGTTTAAGACCCATCAGAATATTAAAGAGGATGTGAGTATGATCAACCGGGCACCTAACCCTCAGGCTCAGGATATTATGTGACATGTTGAACCAGGACAACACATCAATCAGTTTACTCATAATAATCAACGTAAACTAGTTCTTTGTTATATTTAGGCACCATTGACCATACCTGACCTGGCGTCTTTCCCGAAGTCATAATAAACTTCCATGTTTTGCCCTGATCACCACTTATGGCCAAGAAATGTGACATGCTTAAAGCGGTTTTATGTGTAAAATGATATTTAATAATCCATTCTATAGTGCAATGAAGTTCTTTCCCTGCTTTATAAATTTTTGAAACCTTTCCTAGACGTTCTTCAATCTTTAGGGGCGGAAGTGCTGCATTGTACTTTTCATTGATTATAATCTGGTTGATAAATTTTTCTTTTCCACCTCTTTCTTTAATCTCGGTCGGGTAAAAATAGCTTACATAACCAGCATATTCCTTTTGGGCGCTCAATCGAAGCATAGCTTCAGCAGTCTTTCTAACTACTTCAGAATGTTGTGCATTCGATGTAATACATGCGAAAAGGGACAAAAGAAATAACAGCATCTTTTTCATAATAATAATTTATTGCAAGTTGCTATTATTCAGACTTAAGGATAAAATCATAGTCGTGCATTGCAAAGAAAATCGGGATATCTGACCAACTTAAAGAATTCTGCTTTGCATGCAAATGAGAAGCCCTCATAAGTTCCATAAATCTGATTGAGATGATTTGTTCACACCAATCTTTTGCGTCCTCCATTTCAGTATTCCACTCGCCTCTCTCCTTCATACTTCTTACTGTTGCAAAGGCAGCCTGAAGGTCTGGAAAGGTAGAAATATAGAAGCCAGGACCAATTGCTACATGCGAATCTGTTGCCCAATCTGATAGCCAATCATTGTCATCAGCATCAAGTTCACAATTTTCGTATGCAAACCCACTAATGAACCAGTCTTTTGTATTAGTATCAAACTCGTTCAACTCAAAATAAAGTGCACAGGCTGTACATCTTTTTTTTGCCTGATGATAAAAATCATCGATCCAAGTTGCTAGATTTTTCGCTCCATAAACCAGGGATCTGCCACACACGGCATGAAATGCAGTAACTGGCAACAGTTTTAGTTCTGCTTCTGCAATTTGCAAAGCAGCATCAAAGTTAAAATCCTCCAAACTAGGATTAATTTTTTCAGCAAAATTGAAATTCATCTTTTATTTTTAATATTAAACATCGTCAACACGAAGGCTAACTATTTTATCGGCAATCAACAAGCAGTTTTTCATTACGCCAATTAATCCCATACCTTCTTTTTCAATTTTAAAAAGACACTCTGCAATCTCATCGACAGTTGCACCACCTTTTAATAAATTAAAAAATTCTGGAACATAACTTTCATATTCATCTCTGGCATCGCCAAAATCATTCACCCCAATTGGATCCCAGTCAAACCAAAGTATTTCGTCAATCTTTCTATAAAGTATCAATTCGCTGGCAGATTGAATAACAGTTTCATATCTTTTGCAGTTATTCACAATCAATATTGTTGCCCTCAATTCACTCTCGAGTTTTTCATCCTCTAAGTAAGTGGCAGCGGTTAAGGCGAGCGATGGCAGATACCAACCGCTATCGGCATCAAACGGAGAAGATTTACCAGAAGCATTATAAGTAACCTTAGCGATCTTTTCCGCTAGTAATAGAAAAGCATCAGGCTGATAAGTAGGATGATTAAGAACAAATTGCCTGATCTTTGAGAACTGTCCATGAGCTTCTTGCCACCTGTTGTCATTCTCGATGATTGAATAAAGTTCTGCTATCGAATCGGGTATGTCTTTAATGTAGTTATGGAATGTATTTAAGATAAGGCCTGCCCAGCATGGCTTTAGCTTATCCGGTATCTCTTCAAAAATATATTTGCAGATGTTCAAATCAGTTTCAAAATTGTCTCTGTTTATCATAAGCTTTTTTACCATCATGTCATAAAACCTAAATCATCTTTTTAAGTAGCTGCTATAAACTTAAAAAACACATCTTTAGCGATATTAAAATAATAGTTATTAATGTATTCTCTAGTTTTAGCTATACTTCTGATTACAAATTCATGGTTAGGTTCATCATGCAATTTATTACAATACCAGTTATGAAGATCCGATATCAGCAACATTTTTAGGTCGTCATCTGATTTTATAACTCTATTTAGAATGTAAAGTAACTCATTGTTAGTTATCATGGATTATGATTTTTTTTCATCGTTATAACCTATTTATTTCGCATTCAATATCTTTTCCCTTCCAGAACCTTAATCCCCTATTTTTTTTAGGGCTTTTTTTGACTCTAGTCTAATCAAGGAATTTTTGCTTTGATTCAATAAAACAATTTTATCTTTTGCTTTTTTTGACTTCATCATACCTAAAGCTGCTATAGCCTGAGGAGCCACTTCCGGATCATCCAGCAAACTAATTAATATCTCCTCCGATTTTTCAGTTTTAACAGTACCTAAGGCATATACAAGCTGGCTACGAGAACCTCCGTTGCTTTTATCCAGGACTGTTTGATAAATCCAATCCACATCTTTCAAAGTCATAACAGTAGCAATTGCATTACCAATAACCCATCTTAAATTATCCTTTACTTTGGGAGTCTCTTCATATTTTTTTATTAGTACTGCTGCTCTTCCTTTTGCTTCTTTAACTGATAATGCTCTTACGATTCCCTCTATATTTCCTTCATCGTAATCTTCATTTAAATGATCAATCAAAATATCTATAGCTTGTGGATATGGCTTTTTGGTATTTACTAAGTCCCAGACGGTATATATATAAACCCCTACATTCTTAAGTTCATCACGCAATCCTTTGGTCTCATTAGCGGCTGCTTCCTCTAATTTATTGGATAATACCTCGAGCTCTTTCATTTCTTCTTCTGACTTAAATTCAGCTTTAAGCAACTCAGATCTTCTTTGTTGTATTTTTTTTAATTCGTTATTTGTGATATCATTTTTAACAAAACACCGATGTATTTTTTTAAATCCGAGTAGAACCAAAATACGAGCAAAGGAGTGTATTATATCCTGTTTTTTCATTAGAATATATTGCGTTATATTTTGTAATTCGTTCATATTTTTAAAGGCGTAATATTGAGTTAGATCAGTGGTTCCACAACGTTCCAATTACCAACCCAGCGGATCACATATTCTCACTCAGGAATCATGCTGAAAAATTCATAATTATTATAAACCGAAATGTTCTTTCACAATCAGCGGGATATCGTTCAAAGTGGATCTTTTTTTTAGATCATTAAATATATCTTCCTCAGAATTTATAGATTCGATCTTTGGAACCAAATTATCAAGGATAACTTTTCTAAATCCGTGTTCTCTTTCAGAATCAGTCATTCTATTTTCCAAATTAAGCATTTCTTTGATTTTTTGATTTTCCAGAGCATTTGAAGATCCAAGACCACTGGATACATGCATTGTTAAACCGTCTAACGGTATACTATTCATAATGTAACCATAATTTAAATAAAAACTTTCACTAAATTGTGATTTTTGAAGGTGAAGTATAGTATTAATTGATTGCTCATTTTTAACTAAATAATTTCCTTTTTTTTTAAATCCAAGCGGAATAAAAATATCAGCTAAGACATTTAATAAATCCTGTTTATTCATATTATTCTATTAACTCTAATTGTTGATAAAGCGAACCTAAGCATATTCATCGCTGTATGCAAGCCATGCCTTGGGGCGCGGCTTCTATATTTGATTTAATAATGATCTAGTACGGTATTCCATATACCACCATATTTTTTTTCAAAAGCCGCTTTGTAATTTAATAATTGTTTAGTTCCAAGGTTAATTTGTCTTGGATTAAAAGGTTTCAATTCATAAATAGTTTTTGTACCAAAATCTACAAAATCTGGTCGTACTCCCTTAACACGGGTAAACTCCTTAAACCTTAATAAATCAGGGTCATGATCAGCAAGCTTATAACTAGTATGCATTTCTCGGCCAAGTTTCATATTTGATTTGGTATATTCTATCTCTTTTGAAAATTCTCCCGGTGTCATTACAGGCCCAGCATCGATCTTATAATTACCAGTCCAAATATTCGCTCCTTTTGGTGCCGAAAGCCCCCCTACAACACCTCCGGTAAAAGCACCAACTGCCCCTGATACAGCAACTTGCTTTGCAGAGAATGAGTCACCAAAATACAGTGCATTCAACCCGCCTTCTATTGTACTAGAAATTACTGTACTTGCTGCGCCAGTCATCATACCACCAAGTACACTTGTTGCAGTTATTGCACCTCCTGCTACTTAAGTAGAACCTGCGGTGGCCACACCTAAGCCACCTGCAATAGCGCCAATTCCAAAAGCAACTACTCCATCTCTGAAACTCATTGCCTTTCCACTAGCCAAATGAGAAACCACATTAAAAGTACCTCCCACAAATGCGCCAATTCCTATAGCAAGCAAGGGTATAAACTTCCCATCCGGATCCGCATAAAGTATAGGGTTATTAGCCATTGCGTTATATGGCGTCATATCATCTAGTTGCGCTATTGGGTCCGTCGCATTCCACCTACCAATTACCGGATCATAGAACCTTGCCCCGTAATCATATTGATTGAAATCTTTCAGGAACTGGTTGCCATTATTTAAGAATAAACACCCTGCCCTTTTCAGTAACTAATTTAACGGTCTTCACGATAAAGCTATGATTCCAGATTGCTCTTGCTTCCTCAGCACTAGCAAAATGGATAGCATTGCTAATTCCAAAGTTCCTAGTGATCAGCCTATCCCATGAAACTGTGGCTGAATAAGGATGATTTCCCCATTCATAATTCCCTGCGCCCACAACAACAGCACCCGAACTCCCTGCATAAATATACTTCGCTGTAGTGTCGTTACCGATAGATAAGAATATCTCAAACTTTTCATTACCTAAACATGTGCTATTAATATCTTTCCCTTTCCACTTAATATTGCTATAAACAGTAGGCTGACTGTTAGCCATACCTAACTTATACCCAACCGTGAGTATGTTGATTCTGCAGGAATCAAGGTTGATCCCCGAACCGAATGTTTTTGAACCCTCTACAGTAGATATTGATGGGTTTTGCGCGAATGAGGCATGGCTGATGGCAGCAAAAGCTATCATTACAATGAGTTTTAAGAATCTATTCATATAATTTATATTTGGTTTTTACACTAGCACCCTAACTTCCTAAGATTAGGAGCCAATGCGATTATCTAATTTTAAAATGGTAGACTAAATTTTTATCAAACATTACATCATCCAACTTTTCCTTTTCAGGTAAATAGATCAATCGGATTGAAATTTCAAAAAGGCGCCTATGTTCATCTTCAGTATTTATTAAATATGCATAAGCAGTCCATTTTCTATTTCTTGTCTATTTTATAGGGATATAAAGCCGATTAGGGAAATTCTTTTAATTTGGAAAAATTGAATTCAAACACATCCCGCTCAAAAAAATTTCCCTTCTTATTAAATCCCCAACAAAGAATTTGCTTTTTAAACTTGCAACAAACTCTGTGAATGTTTTATTTCTGAAAACAGCTTCTTCGTTTGACATAACAATGAATGGAAGTTCAAAAATAAAACCAGTACTTCTTTCCACCGCATAAGCCGTATTACCACCATCAGAACCAATAATAAAAAAATCTGGCGCATATTCCTCTACTTTATATTCTTTATTTAATTTTATCATTTCGGTCAATGGCCATAAAACTACATAGTGATTATCTGTAATTATATCGGCACCATTTGTTTCATTGAAAAAATCAATGAATCCAACTGGTAATGTAAAGTCAATAAGCCGTAAAAAGGCATTTATTTCACTTTCTTTTGGTGGAGTATTTCTATCTATCATTTTTATAATTTTATTTAATACCTCTCATCATCGAATTCCAAAAATTAGTAAATTGAGCATGCTCAGCCGGAGTTAATAATATCTTATTTGACATATTTGTTGGATTACCTCCAAATTTTACTGGATGAATCTCATGTATTTGCAACCCCCTAAATGCTTCAGTATCTGCCTTTCGTATTGCTGAATTTGTTGAATTCGCAAGATCTCTAGAGGTGGAGTATTCTTGTCCCTCTATTAATCTAAATGGCCCCTCTGGCTTTATACCTCCACATGGTCTACTGTACCCAGTGACACCAGATCATCCTAACATCTCTTCCATCAAAGATCGTACTCAAATGGTCTTAATACATCTCCCGTATTACACCAACATCTAATTCTCATATTACTCAACTATCATCATCGAATTCCAATCATCCTCTATACCCCAGAGAAAGCGTACAGAAAATTTCCTTTCGACGGATAATTTCAACTCCTTCGAGCACTTTCAAAGTTTCTTCAATCTTAGAAGTAAGAAGACAGCTAATAATTAACTCATCTCCATTCTTTATCATAATACGTGCATAATAATAATCTTCGATAGCCCAAACCCTATATCCGCTATTTTTGAATACACTGGGACACATATAGATTATTATTTTCGATATTTCATCTTTGCTGTAGTTTGTATCACCATCTCGATTTTTAACTCGAATATTGTTATAATCAATATTATATTCAATATTTCTATTAGCATGTAGATACTCTAAATGGAGGTATAATCCTGGTATGACATTTATTAAATATCCAATACCAAACGCAAATACGAAATAGGAATCAAAATTGAAATATGCCATCATTAAAATGACTACAATTAACAAAAAGAGATAAGCCCTAATAATGAGAAATATTGTAATATAAAAGGTGTATTTTAATTTAACCATACTATTTAGTGTAAACCTCGTCCAGCCATCCAGGATGATGTGATTGAATTTATAAAGTTATTATATCCTCCAATTAGTCTCGGAACAATAATATCATAAGTGCTTTCAGTTATACTACTACCAGCACCTATCGTAATACCTCCCACTGCCCCTACTGGTCCACCTACAACAAAACCATATCCAGTTGAAGCCGCAACGGACGAAGCCCTGAATGCAAATCTCCCTGACCCAATGTTGCCATCGTACAAATCTTTTCCAGCGATTGCGACCTGAGCGAGCGATATTCCATAATTAATTGTTCCTAGCGCACCGGTTAGAGCTTTGAAACCTAAAGCACTAAAATTCGCGAACCTTGCTGTATTAGTTCCAATTGACAAATCTCGAGCACCTTCCCACCCTAATTGTAATACACCTGTGCCTACTTCAGCATAACTCGGGTAATCAAGATAACTAATACTATTATTTATCAGCTTATCAAAAGATTTTTTTAGTGGATCAATATTGTAGTTGATTGCAAAATAGTTCCTTTGTTTCTTTTTCCTTTTGAGGGGTTCTTCCTTTTGATTCAACTCAGCAGTTTCGGTTTCAGATGATGATAAACTATTTAAGTTATTTTGTGTGCTACTTTGAGCAGAACTACTCTTAAATCCATTGATAAAACTGCTAATCTCACCGAAATCAGAAGTAAAATCATTTCCCCACATATCAGTTGCCCACATTCCATCCGGATCGATATAACGAACTGGATTATTGAATGCGTAAACATATGAACTAAATCTCCTACCTAATTCAGTCAGAGGATCCACTACATTCCATCTACCAATTATCGGGTCATAGAACCTTGCCCCGTAATCATACAGATTGAAATCTTCCTGAAACCCATTCCTGTTATTTAAGAATAAACACTCTACCCTTTTCAGTAACTACTTTAACATTTTTTACGATAAAGCCTTGATTCCAGATTACTCTTGCGTCTTCCTCGTTAGCAAAATGAATAGCATCACTTTTCCCAAAGTTCTTAGTGACTAGACTATCCCATGAAACCGTGGCTGAATAGGGATGATTTCCCCATTCATAATTTCCTTTGCCAACGATCACGTCACTTGAACTACCTGCATAAATGTATTTTGCTGTAGTGTCAGTACCGATAGATAAGAATATCTCAAACTTCTCATTAGCTAAACATGTGCTATTGATATCTTTCCCTTTCCACTTAATATTGCTGTATACAGTAGGTTGATTATTTAGCGTCCCTAACTTATATCCAACAGTAAGGATGTTGATCCTGCAGGAATCAAGGTTAATACCCGAACCATAGGTTTTTGACCCCTCCAAAGTAGATAGTGATGGGTTTTGTGCTGATAGAATACTAGGGGTGCCGAAAAAGGCAAGTGTCACGATGAGTTTTAAAAATTTGTTCATAGTAAATTTATTTTTTATAACTTTATTATCACCAAAGTCAAGAAACGATTCCATATTGCGAGGAAAGCGCAGCTATTGCTATTCCTTCCAGTGACTAAACATATTTTTAATCAAAAATTTGTGTACACGCTCACTAATTGGATATACACGACCTATTACATTTTGATCAAAAAAGGTGGGTAAACTAAACTCATTAGCTATTTTCCCTTTATTCATTAGATAATAATAAATGTATCTTGCGTGTGGATGTGCTTTAAGCGATTGAGAAGATATTTTGATTGAATTATCAAAACAATTAGGATTGAAAGCGTTTGCTAATATTTTATTTTTTTTGCTTATAATAATGCTATCATCTTTACCTGTTTCCTGTTTCACAAAATAAAGAATGTATTCCTTTTCTTTTTTCTCTATTATTATAAATTTATCATCAAGATTGTATAATAAATAATTGGAGCTGTCTAATCTTAAATTAAAATTTGAAAAAATGACCTTTTTGGCTTTTTCAAAATTTAAGCTATCTCTTCTATCTTGAGCCTCAACTTGATTTAGGATAGAAAAAGAAAAAATAATTACAACTAATATCAGTTTCATATTTAAAATTTAGGTACACCACTTGGATTCGTTACTTTGATACCATTGCCATGCCCAGTACCATCTCGCTGAACTGTACCATGCCCCATTACTCTTAGTATTAAATTCTCTACTTGAATCGCATCAGATTGTTGAGAGCTTTCCCTCCCGAGAGATAACGATCTACCATGACCAAATAATTCATGACCAGTAGTAGCAGCTCTTCCGACAGGATTAGTAGTAGATTTCCCAGTTTGAGTATTAAAATAATCAGTCCCACTCTTAGATGCATCTAGTCCTTCAATTATTCCTGTCCATTTTTCGACTTTTACATTTTATAGCTACTAATATGTTTTAAACATAAACGTAATTCTCTCGCAGATTTTAGCAGTGACTTTTCAATTGGATTTTGTGCTGAAAACTTTAAAAAGAAATGAAGATTACTATTAATCTCATCTGCTCCTATCAATCGCATAATCCTAGCATTGAGTTCATTTAAATGTAAAGTTTTAGTTTTGTCATCATAATTTGGCAATTTTCCCTCTTGCAATAAAAAAACAATAACTAATAAATAGTTTTCTATATTTTCATAAGAGATAGAAACAGCAGTATTATCATCCTGATAGAGGATTTCATAGAATAAATTACCATTAATTTTTTCGCATTGAATTCTATATTCACATTCAGTTTCAAGAAAATTAAAATAACATTTTACTTTTTCAATAAAAAAAGTTCCTTCAATCATGGCTTAATTATATTTAATGAATTTGGATGTATTTTTAAATAGTTTTTTATCATATTTTGCTCCATTTGATAGAAGATACTGGGATTCGCTCTATTTAAGTCATTTCCAATATCTATAATCGTTTTTCCACTTCTCATTTGTTGTAAAATCCATTGCCGATTATAGGTCATCATTTGACTAGTGACTTCCTCGGCACTTCCAGCAAATTTCGGCATATTATTTAAAATAGTCGCTCCTGGTATCTTTGATGCTGCCATCTCCACTCTTAACATCCCTTCTCCAATAATTGTTGCTGCTTCTGTAGTTGCAACAACTCCTCGACCGACAATTCCACCGCCAGGAAATGGAGCTACAATTGGTGAGCTTTGTAATGAATAAACAAGATAATCCCAAAATCTTCCCTGTTTAAGTAAACCCCATCCTTTTTCATAATTAAAGTCTCCTGGTTGTGGAAAAATAGATGGCACTTTTTTACCAACTTTCTTCTTTCCTGGTGGGTCTTCTTTACTATCTCCTAAGATAGAAGAGTTGGCAACAAAATGTGGCGTTACTTCTGATTGTTTTTGATTTCGAAGCTGAGGATTGACTACAGTATTTAAAATATGAGCTATTTCTCCAAAATCGGTTGTATACTGACTTCCCCACGAATCAGTCGCCCACATTCCATCAGGATCTATATAACGCACAGGATTGTTAAAAGCAAAGGTATAAGGACTATAACGTCTACCCAACTCAGATAATGGATCCGGCACATTCCACCTTCCTACTACCCCATCATAGAACCTTGCCCCGTAATCATACTGAGCTAAACCATCCTGGAACTCCTTCCCGTTATAAAGATAATTGTTCCTGGTACCAACTGTATAAGATGCAAATGTTTTTCCAAAGGGGTAATAATTGTCCCTCTGGATCCTTCTTGCAGCACCGCTATAAATATCAAAACTCAAACGGTTGTTCCCCAGATGATCAGTCAATGCATATTCATAAGCATAGTTAGATCCGTTTCTTCTTGCCAAACCTTCCTCCGTCGCGATAAAATCAATTGCACTTCCGGTATACTGGATACCACCGATATAATGTGTGGTTACACCTCCACTTACTTTTTTTAGTTTTCTGCCCAGTGCGTCATACGTAAAAGTTATAGATGCACCTCCACTTACTGTCGCTGGCAGATTCAGGTAATTGTAGGTCATCGTATTGGTTCCATCAGTGATGGCATTACCATTCACATCATACGTATAACTTCTGGTGGCGCCACCGGTTACCGTATTCAGCCTGTTACCAGTGTAGCTGTAGGTTTGTACGCCGGTGGTATCGCGGTTCAGACTCAGGATGTTGCCCATCACATCATAGCTGATATCTTTCTCAAACTTACCCGTACCGGTATTGCCCGAGAGCAGCCGGTTCAGAGGATCATAGGTATAGGTAAAGTTATTGGCCAGGCTGCCTGGTATTCCCCACAACTGGTTGGTAATATTCCCGTTAAACCTTGGGGTAGTTCCGTTGGTATACTTCAATTGCATGGCAAATAATGGTGCTGACTTATCTGTCAGCCAGCCCCGGGAGTTATATCCATGGGTAACTGTCTGCAATCCGTTATGCAGTTTTTTAGTATACACCTGCCCCAACTCATTGTAGGCCAGCTCTGATAACAATACTTCCGCAGCACTGTCGATCTTTTCAAAGGTTTTTGTCTTTCGCCCCATATGGTCATATTCATACCGGGTTGCAATGGTGGCACTCGCCCCGCTGCTGCTGTGCGTCCTGGTGCTGACAGTCAGTTCGTCATTAAAGTTCCAGGTGTTTACCACGCGGTCTGTTCCGCCCAGGTGGTTATCGCTGATGGTTTCCAGCATCCGGCCCGGCTCGTCATAGTAGTTCACCGTTAATAACATGGTCGAGGTGCCCAGGATGTTGACCTTACTGCCTGTGGCCAGTCCCTGTAACCTGTTGGTGACAGTCTGTGTTGCGTTATAGGTACTGGTTTTGCCCGGAATAGTGTAAGTATCAAAGTAATTGATGGTAAGCGTTTGCCCCCAGGTGGTAGGGTATGAATTTGCAGTGTAGCCGGTGCCACTGGCGGTACTGGTTTCCCACAGGTTACTATTACCATCCACCGCGGTTTGCTGAGCGGCCCGGTAAGAAGTATTGGCCGTGCTGCCGCTGTGGTTGTAGATGCCTGTTAAGACTAATCTTCTCAGTTCATCATATTTAAAAATCGTCCATTCCTGCGGTGCCTTGCTGCGCTGCACCGCATCCTGGCTCATCACCAGATTGTCCAATTTGTTGTAGACCATATACTCCCAACCTTTTCCCGGGATCTTTTTCTCGATCACCTGCCGGTTTCCGTTATACTTGTAGCTGTAGATGAAACGGTCAAAGTCGGTATCGCTCTCCGCAAAACTGGTTGCCGTAAAACCCGGTGGGATTACATAACGCAGGTTGCCCAGGTCGTCATACACGTAATATGTGCTTAGGTAACCACTGGTGGTCTGCACTTTTTTCAGCAGCACCTGCTGGTCAAAGTTGGTATAGGTAATGGTTTTATACCCATCCTCATCGGTCAGGGTATCGGTATACAGTGTGGCTTTGGGATAGTAGGTAGTGCCGGTTGCCCCGGTACCGGTCACCGTCCAGGTTCTTACCTCACTGGCCCCGTTGATGCCATAACCTTTTCTTTGGGTATGCGTTCCGCCAATCTTCCAGTCTGCTCCCGGAAAACCTTGCTGCACCACCCGGTTTAAGGGAGAGGCCTCGAATTTGGTCTCCGACCAGGCCACCTGCCCAGATCCGCTGGGAATGCTGACCACCCCGGCCGGGGGGCTATTGTAAAAGCCTTCCTGCTCGCTGACCGCATTACTCCGGTAACTTCCATTGGCGGTGCCACTGGATACATAGGGCAGGTACTGTTTGGTCTGCCTGCCCAGGTTATCATACACCGTGGGTACGATCAGGTCTTTTCCCAATGGGCTGCCCTGCTGCTGTACAGTCTGCATCGGCCTGCCCAGCCCGTCCAGGTACTGGATGCTGACCTGTACTTTGTCTTTATCATTCCAGATCGCACTCAGGGCATTTTCGGTGGTGATGCCCGCCACTTTTACTTTGGCAGAGAGAAGATAATTCTGGTTGTTGCTTCCTGTAGGTGCACCGGTAATATAAGCCAGAAAATTGCTGCCGCTGGTTACATGGAAGCCATTGGTGAAAGTGATGCTTTGCTTAGCGGTAATCACTGGCTGTCCGCTATAAATGGAATAGGTTAGGTTGTCTTGCGCAACACTTCGCAGGCCGCATAACAGCAGTAGCCCCATGAGCAGCACCTTTATCCTGATATGAAGAGTTTTGATTTGCTTCATGACCTTAATGTTGATAGTTATACCATATATTTTCTTTCGTGTTGCCGCTGGCATCTTTCCTGCGTTTCAGCCTGCCATAGGTATCGTACTCGTAATAAGTGGTCTCTCCACGCGGATCGGTTGTGCTAGTGATACCTAATAACGAAGCATGGGTATAGGTAGTGACTTTTGCTTTTGGGTTGGTACTGCCCAGGCTGGTGCGTATTTTAGCCAGTTCGGTACGCAGTGCCGCATCACTGGAAGGATTGTTCACAATATTGGTGTCAATCAGCGCGATCACCGTGGCATAGGTACTGCTGGATATCCTGGCTACGATATTTTTGTGCTGGTAACCCCAAATCAATACTTCCTTACTATCGCCCTCCTTACTTTGCTCTTTCACATTACCAAAAGAATCATAGTTGTGAAACTGCAGTTTGGGCTGGTACCGGCTATCCCTTACAGAGGGGGTAACGCCCATCACCAGTGGCGCAAAATCTGTTAATCCGGCAGTATTACTGATCCGGTAGACCGTAGCGGGTTGCGCAGATGTAGCACTGAAAGCGATCAATTGTGCATCGGTCACCCTCGCATTCCCGCCTCCGGCATCTTTCTTTACCACATAGGTTTCTATCGGCTGGCTCAATACATTTTTTTGGCGCATTGCAGAAAGTCCCTGTCCTATGGCATCACCGGATGAGTTGACAATATCATAGGGGTACTTGAAATAGGTGATGGTACTGTCACCACGGGTCCCGGTTTTAATGATCCTGGAGGGTTCTGTGTGGAAAGCCGTATTGTAATCATATTTGATCACCTCTTTCAATGTATCTGTCCCTTTAAAGGTATAGATCGAATCTACCACAGGCACCACGTTACGCTGGAAACAGTAATATCCGCTCCATGCCGTTCCGTAGTCCGGCTGGCCGGTAACAGGGCAGCGGTTGCTAAAGGTGGCATCATTAAAGATTGCATACAAACTTTGGTTTTTGGGTGTCTCCATAAAAGTCAGCCTGTCACCAATCAGGTCACTGAATTTATGTATCTCCTGTCTGATCTTCTGCCCGGAGCTGTTATAGTACGCTGCATATTTAAGTTTACCCCGGAACGAAGAATAATCATAGGACAGGCGGTTCTGGATCAACACATCTCCTATAAATTGGTTATTATAGCCATCGGCCCAACCGTCAAATAATGGGTCCAATTTGGGATAGTAGGTAAAAGGATCAAATCCTCCATTGGTAAACTGCATCACTTTCTTGCTGCCGTCGCTATTGTTTTCAGTTACCTGGGCATAACCGATAGCCCCGCCCTGTGCATTGCCCAGTGGGATCACATTGTCGTGATGGGTTTCATAAAATGAACAGACCTGTGGCCAGGACCCGCTATTACAATATGGGTTATAGATGGGTCTCCCCTCACCCCAATAAAATGAACTGGTCTTATTGGCAAACGGAGCTTCGAGTACACCGGATGATTTTAGACCATGTTTGTATTCATAGTTTTTCTCAAAGGAAGAAGAGCCGCCCTGCGGGCTGATAAATTTGATCTTTTTGATGCGTAAACCACCTGCTTTATAGATGGGTCCAACGCTGTCCAGTTCATTCTGGCAATAGGAAAAGTCATTGCCCTCGTAGGTATATTCGGTCCTGCCGCCGGTGGGGTAAGTGATACTTTGTATCGAACCTATCTGGCCATACCGGTAATCCGGGTGATGGGGTTCGGTGACCGGGGTGTAAATAGTATATGATCCGCCATTGTAGTAGCCCCAAAGATCACTTCCATGGATATATGGTCCTGGCAGGGTCTTCCCGTTAAAACTGGTATAATAACTGAATGCGTAAGCAGGCTGGTCATTGCTCTGCACCGAGCTGAGCAGCATCTTTTTGTTCATAAAGCTACCGCTGCCGGTGAAAGTATAGTTAAAACGGGTAGTGTGTACCGGGCTCGCACCCTGGAATACGCGGATACTGTCCAGCCTCACCTTATACAGATCAGCCCTACTGGTATCATGGTAAAACTTGATACTGTCATTTTGGTAAGCTATCTTTTGCAGTATGCAGGCCGATCCCTGGGCAATATCGGGACTGTTCACAAAGCTGCTGCCATCCTGGCAAGCGGGGTTTTGCGTATTTCCTGCCGGTGGAAAAATGTCCTGATACAATGTTTTCTTGTAAAAACTTTGGGGGCCGTAACCGGAGCGGTAAATCCAGTAATTGCCATAGGTTTTGTAGGTAAAGTTGATGGTTTCTTTCTGGTGCGGGATAGTGACCTTACTCAGGTGCCAGGTGGAAGTATAGGGCAATGCATTTGGCCAGGGACGAAATTCCGTAGCCGCAAACTCATAAACAATACCATCCTCATCAGTGATGACGAAATCCCCTCCTGCTACTACCTTCATCCTGTTGGCATTCAGCATTAGCAGATCGCCGTCCTGATCAAAGGTAAACCGGCCGGTATGCCCCATAAAATTATAATAAAACACATCAAACTCAGTATCTACCTTGGTATGATTGCCCTCCGCCGTTATATCTGGCATGGATCGGGGATCAGGCCAGTAATAAGGTGGTGTACCTAAATTATACAGGTTTAATTTGTAATAATCAGGGTGGTTGAGGTCTGGCGCATCAGGCAGTCCACGAACAACACGCATGATCATCCCGCCTGTGTTAAGAGCAAAATTCGCACCTACCCAGCCTGGAATATCAGCGACTTTTACTCCCGAAGCATGATAGGACAGGGATATCGGTACGGACATTGCTTTGGTTTTTAACTCGTAGATGGGTATTTTAATCTCCGGCAGACCACTGTAATTACTGACCGGGACCTCTACGAATTTGCCGAGCATGGCTACATCAGGGGACAAGGGTTGAGGGACGGCGCTGATCGTGCCCACCTGCGCCGCAGCTTTGCCTGCAAGCAATACGGCCATCACAATAACAGATAGGAAACCCGGTTGTAACCTCTTCAGTGTGCCGGCCATCAAATGATAGAATTGTTTCATCGTTTGGATATTTGAGTATTTGTTGAAAGAATTAGATAGACTGAACTGTGCTATTTAACGGTGCCTCTTTTCAAGTTCGGCAACTTTGGCAATCACGTTAGACAACTGTTCCTGCTGCCTGTCATTCCTTGTTTTTTCAACCTTGAGTTCCCGGTCTTTTTCAATGAGATGTAAAGTGAGTTCCTCAATCTTCTGCAGCAACCGGGCATTGAGTTCTCCCAACTTTTGTCCATTCTTCTCAATCTCTGCTGCAGGAGGAATATCTGCCAGATGACCATTCTCTTTGATAAATCTGTCTGTCTCCTCAAGGGAAGGGAGTTTGTAAGACTTTTCAAAAACAAAATCTGGCCAGTTCGCAGTTTCAACTTTTACTTCCTGACACCTGATATTTCCGTTGACCGAGAGTTTATCTGCCGGAGTCATTGTGCCAATCCCTACCTTTCCACCAATTAATGTCATCTCATTTTGGTATCCGCCGCTATAGGAACTTAATACTAATCTGGAAATAGAAGAACTACCATTAGCATAATCCAGATAGCTGTAGATTTTTGGACCGAGGTGAGTCTCATCATAAGAAGAAAATGATATCGATGTACCAGCACCAACCACATTGGTCATATTTCTTAAATAGATATTGCCCCGGATATCTAATTTTTGAATGGGGCTTGTGGTACCCAAACCAACATTGCCGGTACCAGGAAATGTGTTGGTTTGAGCGGTTGATGTGATGCTTACAAATAGTAAAGCAGTGAATAGAATATTTGTCATATTTTTATGATTAAGATGTCTTTAGTTTTAGTTTTCATACCCCTTTATATTGCTATGCTTTTTGAAGCGGGCACATCTAAAGTAAAAAGCAGGAGTATATAAATACCTACATTCCCACCTGTCAAAGTCATCTCATTCTTATAACCGCCATAGTAAGAACTCAATACTAATCTAGAAATAGAAGAAGCACCATTGGCATAATCGAGATAGCTATAGATTTTTGGTCCGAGATGCACATCATCATAGGAAGAAAAATTAACAGAAACACCTCCTCCGACTAGATTGGCCATATTTCTCAGATAAATATTACCCCGGATATCTAATTTTTCTATTGGTGAAGTTGTACCGATACCAACATTTCCACTTGAAGGAAATGTGTTAGTTTGCGCAGCTGCGTTCAGACTTACAAATAGTAAAGCTGTAAATAGAATTTTTGTCATAGTTTTATTCTAAGATGTAATCATTAATGGGTTTGTTGTCTTAGTATAGCGTTGAGCATTTTATCCAATTGTTTGGTCTTCTGCTCCTGTATTTTCAGCCTACCTTCCTGATCGTTTAACTGCTTATCTTTTTGGATTAGATGAAGTGTGAGTTCTTCTACTGTTTGCAATAATCTGGAATTGATTTCTCCAAGATTTTGGCCTTTACTTTCAATCTCTTTCGCAGAAGGAATGTTAGGAAGGTGCATGTTCTTTTGTATATACTCTTCAATTTCTTTAAGCGCTGGTAACTTATATGTTTTAGTAAATACATAGTCCGGCCAGTTCCCCTGAAGTTTAACTGTCACAGATTCTGCAACAGCCGAACCGGCGACAGCTAACTTATACCCTTTTGGATCCTGAGTTCCGATGGCAACACTACCATTAGCCAAAACCCTCATTTTCTCAGTGTTGTTATCTGTATTAAATGTGATCGCACCGCCTGTAGTGCCGCCGCCCCGCAGGAAATTAACGGAACTGTTTACTAACCCATAGAAACTATGTTCTAGCGCGAAACTTTTAATATTATTAATATCACCACCACTGGTCGTATAACCTTTTACACCAAGATAAGTGCCTCCTCCATCATTATCACCTTCTGTCAACCTTGCCATAACTGTCCCCAATTGTCCTCCACTAACAGTTTTTGCAACATCAAATACAGCTCTTGGGTTAAGTGTACCGATACCGGCATTCCCGTTTCCAGAAATCCTCATGAGGTTAGTCGTTGTACCACTGTTGGAATAATCATAGAATGAAAAGCCACCACTGGTACCACCACCTCTATTACTGATAAAATCAGTTTCCCCATCTCCTGCTGTCCTGTTCCAGCCAATAAGCATTTTAGAACTGTTAGCCAAATTGTTAAAACCTGTATTTAAGTTGCCCGGATCAAGATTAGCAGCACCCCCGCCAACTAGAAATGTACCTGTCAGTGTCAGGTTTGCATCAGTGTTAGTGGTATTAATTCTCACGTTACCACTGGCCGGAAATAAGTTTGTTTGCGTCCTTGCTGTAATGCTTATCAGTAGCAAAGCAGTGAATAAGATTTTTGTCATAGTGTTAATATTTAGATGTGATGAGTTCTATTTTTTGCACCGCTGCACATTCAACTTTCTGTGCTTTAATGATCGGGCGCATCTAAACTAAAAAGCAGGAGTACATATCATTTGTACTTTGATATATTTTTTACAAAAAATATCAACAGGCAGAAAAGCCTGTTCACGACATTAAAAATGCTGAATAATCGAAAAAAGAATTTGAAGAGGGACAGAGTGGGTGGATCACTCGAAGCAATTTGAGTGCAACTTATCTGTACTTTTGCATTTTGGATTCCTAAAATGTCCAAATTCCAAGTTCAGTTTAAAAACTGCTGCTCATCTGGAACATTGGCAGATACATCGCAATCAGGATCACTCCAACTACTAGTCCTAAGAAAATAATAATCAGTGGTTCGAGTAAACTGCTGATGGTATTGGTCCGGTATTCTACTTCTTCGGTATACTGGCTGGCAATTTTCTCAAAGAAATGGTCCATCCGGTTGATTTCTTCGCCTACCTTGACCAGCTGGATCATCTTGGGCGGGTAAAACGAAAATGCAGCTAGGCTACTGTGCAGGGATTCCCCTTTCAGGATGCTTTCTTCTACTTCAATCAGAGAGGTTTCAATCGGGTAGTAATCAATCATCTGGCGTACGAGTCCGATAGAATGTAGTAGCGGTGTATCGGTGCTCACTAGCAGCCGCATGGTATTGGCAAACCTTGCCAGATAAATCTTTTTAACCAGATCGCCTGCCACAGGCAATTTCAGAATGAGCCGGGAGGATACTTTTCTAAACCAGCGTGTTTTCCGGTAAAAAAGATAAAAGGCAATGCCGATACCTATCAGTAAGATCAGGTAAATAAAGTACCGGTCAAACCAGCCGGAAATGGCAATGATCTGCGCCGTGATCCAGGGCAGCTTTCCACCGAAACGTATGAACACATCAGCAAACATGGGCACTACAAATTTGATCATAAACAGTACCGCACCCATCGAGGTCGTCAGCACGATGCCAGGATAGGTGACTGCACTGATGATTTTCCTGCGCTGCTGGATTTTGCTTTTATAGAAGCTTGCCAGATCGGTCAGCACCTCTCCCAGCCTGCCGGTTTCTTCGCCGATCTTTATGCTGTAATATTCGTAATCACTGAAGCGTTCTGCTGCTTTTAAGGCATCAGATAGCGAATGGCCGGAGAGGATATTCTTCCTTATGCCATCAAACAATTCTTTGTCTTTCGCATTATCCTGATCCACCAAGATCAATTCCAGTGCTGTCCTTAGATCAATGCCAGATAACAGCAGCGTGCTTAATTCTACATATAGTCCTTCTTTCTTTTTATCGGTAATCTGCTTACTGCCAAAGCTGATGTCCTGGTTTAAAAAGGCCAATAGCCCGCCGCTTCCTTTGTTGCCGGCATCGGCTCCGCTCCTGCCGGCAACGGTTTTTTTCTTCGGGTATCGGGAGATGTCGATTGAAGGCATAATTAGTTGATTAAATCCTGTGCGCTATATGTTTTTTGATAGATCAGGGGAATTTCTTCCTTTTCAAGTGTGGCTTGCAGTTCGAGCTGATCTATATTTTGCCCTTCTGCAACCGCTTGTTTTTCAAAGCTGCAAATGACTGCCTTTGGATCGAGTTTAAAAGTATCCGTCCCCAATGCAAATTGCTCCCTTACGATATAACCGTCAGCGAATTCATAGCGGATGAGCCCGCCTGGGGTTTCTACTTGTAATCCGTCAGCAGATTTAACGATCTTTCCAGGGCGGCTAAAGTCTTGCTTCAACAGTTTGTCCAGTTGAGAAAAGGTCGCAACATGGTCCTGCTTTTTCTGGTAATCGCCATACGTAACGCTGACGATATGGGCAGCGGTATAAGTAATGGCAATTGCGATGGCAGCAATCAGCATGGATACGGTGACTTCCATCAGGGTGAATGCGGGTATTTTGTGCTTATTCATGGCTGCTTTTTTTTGCGATCTGCCTTAATTGGCTGAGCTGTTTGCCTTGCTGGCTAGCGGTTACGGTAATGACCACGAGATCTGAATAAGATCCATAAGGCAGTACTGTTTTTTCTAGCACTACGTCATCTTTAGTCATCTGCTCATCATTCCAGTTCTCTTCGCTGATGCTGCTGGCAATCAGCCCGTCGGCCATGGCTTGTGCCTGCTGCTTTTTAATGGATGGGCTGGCGCTGAGCACATTGCTGGATATCCCGATGGCAAGGGTAAATATTACCAGAATGATGACCATGGCGACAATCGCTTCGAGCAAAGTGGAGGCTTTGAGCATTCCTTTCTTTATTTCAGCCATCTTAAAATATGCTTATCCTGATCTGCCCTTTTGAACAAGGGAGAGCTGAGGTAATATTTGCTTAATAAGGTACGGTTGATGATCACGTCGACCAGGTAGTTTTCATAGCGCACGCCCGACCGCTGCATGATGAAGCGCCTGGCGTATACTTTGCCATAGACGGTTACAGGGGCTTCCATGCTGATAAAGCCGGTGGCGAAAACTTCTCCTTTAACCATACTGTTTTTACCTATTGCAATCAGCGTTTGCAGATCGCTCCGCTCTTTTTCATAGCTGAGCAGGATGCCGGAAAAATGGCTTCCTGCTCCCAGGCTGATTTTTGTCTGTATTTTACTTCCGGCTGGTTTAAATACTCCGGCAAAGGATGGGTAAGAGAAATCGCAGTTTTTACCGGTCACGATAGAATCCCTGGCAAATAATTGGCAGGATCCCTTAAAGCCGTCTTTGATGATGATTGCAGGGGCGTAAATCAAAACGTCTTCGAGTTTGGCATCACTGGCTATTGTCAGAGTAGTATCTGAAATAAGTACGATATGCCCTTTGATAGTGATGCCAGAAAGCAGTTGGTGGCTGGGCTTTAAGCGGTATACTTGTCGGCGCTGATAAAAGGAATTGGTAACAGAATCTCTGGGTTTCCATTCCTGTTCTCCTGGAATAGGTTTGCTTTCTTTTGCGGTGTCCGGGAAGTATTCCAGAAGTGTTTTAAGGACCGTTTCCTGCAGATCAGGCAAAGTTCTTGAGCTACTGGTGATTTTTCCTTTGATCAGTTCTTTGCCTACGTAAGGTTTTCCATCAATATAGGATTGCTT
>Ga0247810_10000838_pt1 | contig 24656 bp, 13 predicted proteins | sample UWRJL119311C1_FD_179918 | JGI IMG/M metagenome (GOLD analysis project Ga0247810, IMG submission 179918) | Plant litter microbial communities from Arlington Agricultural Research Station in Wisconsin, United States - UWRJ-L119-311C-1 | ecosystem: Environmental > Terrestrial > Plant litter >... | reverse complement strand
TTTTCCTTTTAAAATAAAAATAAAAATAAGCTCTATAATGGGTATTTTGCATTGTTGATTGTAAATACATTGATATATACATACACAAAACTCGTCCCTAGGCCCCTATGACATCCGGGTTAAGTGATGGACTATATATAGCACGTGATAAGTGAGTGATGGGCTTGCTTGCCCCCCCCCCTTAAATAAGCGAGACCGTTATTTGCCGGGAAAAGACAGCTCCAGGTGTCAAGTCATTAGGGAGATCTTGCAAACTAGATGTTCGACTATGCTATGAAAGGTTAGACGGTGCTTGCGGAATCACACGATATGAACAAGAAACTGGCTTATTTATGTATAAATTTATCACATCTTGATTATGAAAAATAGGTTTGTATCAAACGTCTTTCATTCATCTTTGCGCAAGCACTATGCAATGCAATACAGTTCTCAGCCAGGGGTATATATCATGTCATGCAACATAGCAACCATGCAATGCCACGCTCTCGCTCCCATTTCACAAATTAGACACCGTTCGCGCTAGTGATAGCAGACTCCTCCCATGACTCCTCTATTTAACTCAACAACTACGGACATTTGACAGTCCTCGACAAGGAAATTCGTGATTGTCGTCTGGATACGACGTAAAAGACTGGCCAGTGCTACAGTAGTACACTTATTATAAGGGGTATAGATAACATTCGAACATTGACGAAAAGAAATAGAGTTTGCAGCGACTGTCGACCATCTCAAAATGGAACAGACAAGGCCCAAAAGCTAGCGGTAGATATTTGCATAGCAATTTCAAAGCCGGTTAGTGAGAGATTGTTTTGGTTGACCATCATTCTTGTATCAACCTTCCATAACGAGAGATCTCTTCGTCACTCAGAGCTGCCATCCACAGGCATCTCTCTGTTATGCCTTCAATAGGAAGGAACCTGTAGAGCTGACTTGCTTCGAGGAGCCTCAGGAGATTCTTGACGATTGCGGCATCGGTGCGGCAGCGCTCGAAATTCACCAAAGGCTCGGTGGTAGGCGTACTGGCAAATTGACTTGGCCGCTCGGAGTTGACCAACAGGTCGTGTGTGTAGATACCAACGAAAGGAATACAGCCTTCGCCCGCACCTGAACCTTCCATCTCAGCTCTAATATTGTAAAAGTTGCCCATTGGAGTAACAATGGCCTCAAGCTCTCTTAAGGTTTGTATATCTGTATGAGGGACAGATGCCCAAGTGCTCGTAAGGCGAGTTATGTCGTTTGAGGTGAGAGCAACGGTCAGCTGAGTCATTGTCGCAAAGTTGCGGTATCTACGGCAATGAGCGGCGATGTGGATATATTTGATGATGCAGCGTACTCGTTCGCTGAGGTCTTGTGTGAGAACGATTTCAGATACTGCCCACTTTACCACCAAGTTGAAACGCGCTATAACGACTTCAACGCCTCGAGGCTCCGAGGTTCGAAGAAAATCAACCCAGGATCTGGACTCGGTCGAACTGTCTTTCCATGGCATCTCAATCAAATCTTTCCAATCGATCTCATTCAAAGCATCCTTCTCAATCAAGGTGAATTGCTGGGCGAGTACTTTAGAATCAAATGCCAATGTGAATGGAAGATGAATTGACGTTTTCCGAGAAGCTTCTGGGATACGATGGGAACCGAGAGGGTTCATAGATGGGGATGCGCCTCTATTGCCATCAAAGGTGGTAGCATTGGCGGCTGTTGGGCTGACCTGGGGGGTTGGAGGGAGATACTTGTGCATCTGTCCATGTTGGGTGTTATCGATATGCTTGGGTGAAAGCATTAACGCTTGAACTAACGTCAAGGATGGTGAAGGGGGCGGACGAGGAGTTTGTGCTGGGAGAGGCATCTCCCTGATGACTGTACCAGCTCGAATTGGAGGAAATGTATGTGTAGAAGATGCATCATTTTCTGTATATTCGGTTCGGGAGATGACCTCTAAGGACATCTCTGAGGACAGGTCACTTCTATTGTCGGAGTCGCTGCCCATGTCCAGAAAGGACTGAGTAACACTGTCATGGCTTGGCTTGGACGGACTATGGACGCTCCTTTTCATGGTTTCCGCCTCGATAATGAAGTCGAATGAGTTAGGGTGCGATGATCCCGGGGAGTTTTCGAATTCGGCATGCAGTCTCTCATTACTAGGGCCACAAAGGATGGAATGTTGGGACCAGTCCGATGCATCTTCTTGCCCTTTGCCATCATCTGTAAAACCTCTATCGAGCAATGGAATCGAATTGTAAGAGTCCATAGATCGTGGTGACATGGCTCTCTGGTGGGCTTCAGTACCATGAGGTTGATAAACAGCTGGCTTCAACTCTTCGGCTAGAGAAGCGTGTGGGGATGGATACGCGAGAGCAATCGATTGTGTCTCGGAATCAGTTGAGTCTACGACATGGTTTTGCCTATGCTTTCTCCTTTCATCTTCCCCACGATTTATCGCGAACGAGCTCATATCAAGACCAGCGGCACCGAAACTGTTGTGTGCCCCAGGGTCGTTGGTGTTGTATCCTTCTCCTGAACCATCAGAGCGTCGCTGTTGAAACTTCCCTTCGAGTTTCAGTAAAGCTGACTCAACACCCCCATCATCGTCGTCATCATCGGGTATCTGGGCGAGATATTTGGCCTCTTTTTCAAAAGAGGGTCGCATGACAGGCTGAGAAGAATGCGTGCTGAACAAAGATGCAGGTGATTTGGGTGATACTTCGGCTAACACACCTAATGAAAAAGCATTCTCGTTAGGCCGATTGTGGTCGTAATTACTGCTGGCAATACCATAATCACCTGATCCCCTACTACCACGAAGAAAAGAGCTCCGAACAGAATCAGAGTACGTTGCAATTGATCCTGTCGACATCGGCCTTCGAAGTTGATTTGTATTGAGATCTCCAACATTCGTGACCGCTCTAAGATCGCCTCCGGGCCGCCGTCGGAGTACTCTTAGTGGAGGAGGAGCAGATGCAATTTGAGATAAACGTTCAATTTCTTCAGTACCAGAAACGGTGGTTGCATCAAAGCTACGCTCACTCCTGTGGCGTGTGAAACCACTTTGATAGGAAGCATATTTCCGTAGAGACAGTGAATTTTTGTGACCATGAGAATATGCCCGGGGTCGCATTGATAGTCGGGCGAGCGGTCGTGGAAAAGAAAACCGTTCTTCATCACCTGACGGCCGCGAATCTCCTACTAACGAAGGTGTCTGTTCAAACGATAACGGGCGTGATGTCGCTCTGGTGTGCTCCCCAAGTAGATGTGATGATCGGCGAGGTATCCCTGTGGTTAATTCCGGCGGTGTCGACGGTGGAGTCGGACCCCCTGAAGGTTGGTTGAACACTTCCGCGAATGTATCGACAGATGGGTTCACGGGCAGTGCTCCAGTCATGATTGGCAGATTTGTTTCGTCCATTATTACAATCGATTTGCTGCCAGTTGTGACTTCGCTCACTAGATCTCTTCGATTAGCGGGACCCACGGCATCGATTGTCTCGTCTAGGCGCATAACAGAGTAATGAAGGTTGGGATCGTGCTTGCTGCTGGCGGTGGATATCCTTCGGGCTTCCTCCTGCTCCTGCCTTTCGGAATCTGCATCTGCATCTTCCTGGACGGCTTTCTTGAAATCTTCGGCCACCTCGGCCCCTAAAAGATCAATTCGCATAGGTGCTCTTGATTCAGTATTACGGGGTCGTGCCTGTGGTACAACAGCTGTACCAGGCAGGCGATTGATTGTTGCTCCACGAACTCCAAGCGGGGGAATATTAGGAAAGCTGCCTTGTGTAGGAGATGAATTGGGGTAGGTGCCATTTTTGGTACTTAAAGCGCGACGCACGCTTCCCAGTAGTTTCTTCATACCAGGTCCTGACATCGCGGATGGTCCTTTCTGATTTGCCAGGATCCCAGGAAGTGAAGCAGCTGTTCTATTAACTTCTGCAGGTGTACTTGGTGCGATATCCTCCACAAATCCCTGAGCTGGAGGAAACAGATTGCCTCTCACTAGGCTTCCTGCATATGGTAAAGCTAGCAGTAGCTCGGTGCTTTTGTAGAGCACTTTCTGCACAGGCTGTTGTTGCACTCGGTGATCTCTAAATGAGTCAGAGAAACTAGCACTACGCTTGTGAGCATGATTCGGACGGACGCGTTTGCCCGTGAGTGCTTTTGGCGTCATGGCTATCGGAGGTGCTTGATCGTATATAGAGCTTGCCGGTACAGGATGAGCACCTAATGGCTGCGAGCTCCCCGCAACACGACCTCGTGATGGGAACGAGCATGAGACGAAGTCATCACTCATGATACTGGTTGGTGACAACGGGGGTTGGTTCTCGTGCTCGTCTAGCTTGTTGGCAGAATCAGCCTGTTGAAAGGTGATCACAGAATCCATATGGCCTGCGCGAGAGACCTCAGCAAAGTAGTTGTGCCTCTCGGTCACAGATGTTTCTACCGGAAGGAAATCAGGTTCGATAATGTCATCCAGGCGCGGGGGGCCAGTATGGTTCTTTGCCCAAAAGCTTGGGTCCAGATTTGGGTCTCTAGATCCAGCAACGCCTCCAGGTCTGATAGGAACATCGGGTCCGAGATCCGTGTTAAATTCGGTACCATCCCAGTATAACGCACATACCCTTCGCCAGCATTTCTTCAATTCTCCTAGAATTTTACGAGGAACCTTTGCGTGAGCGGGATTCGTAGACAGCTCATCTACAAATTTGTTGAGCAATTCGCAAAATGATTCTCGCAACTCATAATCTATCACATAGTCGTCCAGGAAGTAATTCAAAATCCAGTGCCTGATTGCCACAAAAGTCCTGACCCTGACCACAATCCCCGTCTCGTCGGTTCTGAGAAGGGCCCACTTGAGTCTTGCAATCAGCATGTGTAGCAGATCTGACGTGTCTAAGAATGTCCTGAAAGTTAGGAAGAAGTCCGAAAGAAGGTCGTAGTCCACAAATGTAGGTGAAGTAATCTCAGCAACAAGACGTGCTGGAGTAGCAGCTCGGATTCCCCCACCCACTGAATAACGAACAACGGAAGGATGATCGCAAGCTGGCTTAAATGTGAGGTCATCAAACATGTCCGGCACAATCCTAGTGCACTGGCGGATAATTCGTGGGCCGGTTGAGGAAGGATTCTCGAGTGGACTCAAGAGGGGGCTTCCAGAATGGAGCATCTGAGCAGATGCATCGGAGTGTCGTCTAGAGATAATTCGAGTTCGGCGATCCGGACCAGTATTTCTTCGAGATGCATCCACCCCAGAGAAAATGCTTGAGCGCATATCGTCCGTAGTAGTATACGAGGAGCCCCTAAGGAATGCTGTCCCACGGGTGCTGAATCTAGGAGTTCCGAGTTTGTAAGAAGGAATGGGAATTTCAAGTATTGGGAGGCCCGTCGACGGTTCTTCCGACCTAGGCTCGTCTCCCGGCCTCTCAATCACCACCCTGAACGCTCCAATATCCGAGTCGCGTGCTGACTTGTGAACCTGATTCTCATCTATGGTTGACTGAGAAAAGGCGCGTCGCGGTCGCCCAGCTTGGGAAGCTCTCGTCGACTGCTCGAAATAACCATCTCGAGATTGCTGGACCGGAGTTGGTGGCGTACGTGTAGGACTCCAAAGGCTGTCACGCTCCGGTACTTCTGCTTCCTTTCGCGAAACCAAAGCGTCCAGACCGGCGGTACCAGGTGGGGTGATTGGGAATACAAACGAGGGTTGAGGGTATCGTTGGGTAGCTGGACGTATTGTAGGACTATTTCCACCGAGTTAGCTTATTTCATACAAAGCATCTTTGCCAGATCAATTGGCCCTGTTCCTCATCTTACCGAAGGTAGATTCTTCCATTGTTCCCCACGTTGGCGACAGTGAATTGTCGTCCTTCCCGGCCAGCAGAGCCTCCATCCGGCGTCATGCCAAACTTCAAATCCTCGGCCTCTCTTTTTGCTCGGCGATACACGCTGGCCTCCTTGCGTAAGCCATCCTGTACCTGCTTCTTCCGCGCAAAATCCGGTGATCGTGCTTTCGATCTCGGCGCAGGCGCGAGAGCAATTCCCGCCCCCGGTGATTCGGCCACTTCCCGCACCGTCGTTGTGATGCGCCCAATCTTCCCAAACCGACCTCGTGGCGACAGACGGTCTCGTTGTCGTAGTCGCAAGCTGAGCTCGGGGTTTCGATCCACGGCCACTGACGAGGTCTGTTGAGCCGGAGCGGTGACCTCGTCCATGGTTCTTCGTCTACGTCTCTCTCTCTCTCTCTCCCGACTCAACAATTGGACGGGTGACAGCTTATTATTCGACACATTGAGGATTGCGATTTGAACGTAGTCGCGGTGGTGGTGGTGGTGGTGAAATAGGTGAGGGAGAAGGAAAAGGCGTAGAGAATGAGAAGGTGAGGTGGTAAGGTAAGTGAGTGTGTGTGAGTGTATGGATGGGTGGAGGAGGAGGAGGAGGAGGAGGGGGGGGTTGCTTGCAGAAGGAGTAGCAGCAGGAAGAGAAAGGGTGTGATAGAAAGTGCAGATTGATGTGATTGGTGGTACCCGGACCGGAACGATGCGGGTACCAAGTACGACGTCGCTGGGGGTAGAATAGGGGCAGGTAAGGCAAGGCAGGCAGGGCTGGAATAGGGGCAGGGGGGGCCAGAGATGAACAAGGACTGGGCTCATCCGTCAGGCAGCAAGCAAAGTGAGTGACAAGCCAGGATGGTTGGATATTAGGGTATTCGGGGATTTTAGAAGGGGGGGGGGGGGGGGTGGAGTATTAATAAGGGAGTTAGTGAGTTAGTAGGTTAGTAAGGAGCTTGTGTGTGGACGGGAGGAGTATGGGATATGGATAGTGATAGTACAGTACAGTATAGATAGTATAGTACAGTATAATATAGCATAGGTATACTACATACAGTACCGGATAGTATCGTATAGCATGATATAGTGTGGTGTAGTACAATTTATAGCACGGCACGGCACTGCAACTATCCCATAGTACTTTTCAAGGGACTGCCCACACTGCCTGTACTGTCCGTACTGTCCGTACTGTCCGTACTGTAGGACACTCAAGCTTAGGCTCAAAGCTCCGGTCTGGGCGTGTGAGTTGACTCTGGAATATATAGTGACATAAGCCCGTGCGTTCGGGGGGGCATCATAGGCTTCGATGCCTGTCCGCTATTGATTTGTACAGTACTTCACTTCTACTTACTTTTACTGAACGCTATTTGGTTACTGTCAGTCAGTGCTGGACTGGCTATTGATCCACCGACCAGCTTCTTATACCCTTTTTGCCTTTGCCCTACGGCATACCGTAAAGTATACTTACTTACTGTACTAATAAGGCATGCATGCAATAAAAAGAGACGGTATGTGCACCAAGATAAAAGTAAGTACTGACTGGTGCTGCAGCAGCACATCACCGCACCGCACTGGTACCGTCCGTACACCGGTACTTTGCGACTGTACATGCTCTTAAGCTTACCCTACCTCCTCACTCAACCTCGACTCACCTATGCTATGACTGTCCTTTGGTCTCGCACGGTTTGCCACGCGATTGTTCGGACGTGATCAGCCAGCAGTACTGCAAGTATGAAGGAGAGCATGGTGTTCTGCTACAGCAACCGTGGTAATGCAAGCAAGACAGTTAAGCGAAGCGGATACTGCTAACTACGGACGGGATGCGATCCTCTCCTCCGCGAGAAGTCGAGGGCCAACCATAGGCAAACAACGCTGGATTCTTTTGTGGACCGTTATTATTATTATGATCATTATCCACGGTGCCATCTACAATAGACACTTTCGCCGTTCAGATGATGAGCGATACTAATCTGTTAGTTGATCTCGTCCCGAAATAGTGTAAGTGATGTGTTGGAATGGTGTGCGCGAAGCTGTCTAGCTGTTGCTACAATACGGGTCAATTACGCTCTCAACGAGTGACCGCCGGTACTTCATCAAACGAATTCATAGAAACCCAGGCTGGCAGATATGCAAATATGTTTCAATCTTCGGCACCCAGCTGCATTGATCTAACTCGCAGATGATGGAGAAGCCAATGCTTCGGTGGAGCTGTGTCAACTGGCTTGATGCCGTGTTGCTGTGTGTTTGGCATAATCATAGCAAGATCAACCAGATGGGCAACGAGCCGCTCTCAATTCGCCGCTGTCCAGCTGCCAATCCACTACCGTACTGCTGTACAGTACGTGCTGGAGGATCTAGCACCAAGCAAAGCATTTTGCCTCGCTAACAGAATCTCACAGCAAGCAAGCCGCAGATTGAACGAAGCAGATCTAGATTCATCATCTTTCCGCATTCCAGATGTAAGAACCAACGAGATCACTGTAACGCCAGATCCAGCGGTACACTGTGCAATGCGCCATCACTATCACATCACACATCGCCAGGACCGGCAAAGCCTGCGAAGACTCCCACCACGTACTTGTGAGTGTCGATGTCTGTCAGTGTCAGTCAAACCAGCACGGCAAATCAAGGCCGCTGCCGAAGCCACTGGATCTAAAAGCCAATCCATGTGTGGTGGAGGCATTGAAGATGCAGCCCGAAAAACAAAGACAGGGTCAAGCAGGATCTTTGGAAATGAAAGAAAACGAAGCGAGGATATGCACTATTACTTCCAACGGCCGCTCGGACATCTTTTTTCGACTGTCCACCAGATTTGAAATTTGAAATGATTTAGTCATGGCTATTTCAGAACAATTCAAGACCAATTGGGGAACCTGATCTTATTGCGTGTCGAGTGGCGCGATGTCTTCCTGCCATTCGTCTCACATTTCCATAAATGCACCCGTCAACGGGCTGCTGAACCGTCTCCATAAAATCGCGTACCGACGGGGTGGTTACCACTAAAGCAAATGTTTCCGAAAGCATGTCCTCGGTAAGGCATGAATAACATTTCTAGTCATGATCAGCCATGAGGCTAGAATAGAAACCAGATCCCTATACTTACCACCCACCTGCAGCAGCCTGCTTACCTATTAAAAATAAGCCGCAATTTTCACCAGAAACAAAACACAAAGAGGGCACAGCTCGGTGACACGGCGTAGGAGCTGGGAAGCGGCACTCTCATCCTCTATCACTTGCCTACAAGATTAGACCTCGTCTGTCTCGCCTCTGAGTACGGAATCCGCCTCCCACCCGCACTCCAGCCATCACCGTTCGTCATGCTGTCTGCCAGCCCAGCCCCCGCCCAAGCATCCATGCCAAAGCCATGAACAACTTATGAACCTGCCCCCGTTCTGGCGTCCCTGGTCAACAGTGGACGAAAACCTGAGCTGGGCTGGATAACGGTAGATGGATGATCCTTCCGACGTTTCGTAATCTTTTCCCACCCTCTTCCTTTTTTTGGGGTGCCTTTTCCCCCTCTCGTTCCGTTCAGCGTTCCTATCCCTAGACATTTCCGGCATGTTCTTTTTATTTTGCAAAACAAAAAGTGAAAATTGATAGCGAGTTTGGGTATGTCAGCGGCATGTGCTCCTGCTCGTCGTGGATGGCTGGACCAAATGGCTAGGATGTGAGGTTAGTGGAACATGAGAGATCCTGTTGTACAAAATACATCTTGGAGACCCCTGTACATTTGTGTCCTCGAGCTCCATTTTCTAGTGCTGTTAGTTGAGTGTTGTCTGTTATTGTTATTATTGCTGCTGTTACTGTTGCTATTATCGTTGTTGTTGTTGGTGATTCAGTGTTCTGTTTGTTCTCTTCTACCTATACGAGGGTGATAATTACGGGAACGGGTTGATAGATCACCAGCCATGACATGATGATCCAGGCCTTCCGAAATCGCCAATGTGAGATTTGAGCTGTTGCATGTAATTGGTTACACAGTTGAAAATGGCAAACACTGATACCACTTTGACAGGCTAAGCATGCATCTTAACGACGATGCTTATACGTGATAATCACCATACAATGGCATGTACTCGGGGAGGAATTCCTTCTAAACTCATTGATTTGCCGCCTTGTAAAACCTACCTTGAGACATTCTAAAACTTCGTTCACTTTTTTCTACACGTATATTGGCTATCCCTATCAATAACAATTTTTAATTTTCTCAAACTGCTGACCTAGGGAACACTGGCCCATCCGCCCCGTCCCAAATCCTGGCCACGGCCAGATCCGGCTCCTTTCCAAAACCTCTCAGTGCCGCAAGTTGGAAAAGTTGTAAAGCTGTCCCACCAAGGTGCAGGGGGTATTTCATTCGATTTGCCTCCTCCATCGACTCGTTCTTGGAAGGGTGTTAGCCAAAAATCCTGCTCTCGCTCTTAAAGTAAGTAGTGAAGGGGGGGAGGGTTTCTATATTTACCAGATCTGCAATCACATCATTGACCGTTTTGGATGAGGCCCATTTCCCACTCAGCAGCTGCGGAGTCCGCTCAACAAACATCCTACTAGTACCGGCAGCCGTTGCTATTATCTCAAACAGTTTGGTGGGCTCCAACCCAACCTTCATCCCAAGAGACATTGCCTCGGCTGCAGCGGCCAGGTGCACTCCTGCCATAACTTGGGTGACGAGTTTTAGTTTGCTGGCCGCCTCAGCAGTATTACTCGATGTGGAGGCCTGCTTCAATACCAAGCTGTGGTCGCGAGGCAGATATACTTTTGTGAGCTGGGCATCATCCTCTAATCCGAATCCTGCACTGACACCAGTAGCCAGGACCTGCTCGGTGGCGGATGCAAGAAACAGAGGAAATTCCGCGGCTCTGCCACCAGCGGTTACGATACCCTGAGCACTAGTCAGTTTTTGCTCCAAAGTGATATTTCGTGCTAACGCTTACTATGTCCTTTACAATGATGTTGAGCGCGGAGTAAATGGTGGGATCTTGCACCAGCATATGCGGTACCCGATTTTCAAACATCCAACTCGACCCTTCGGATTCTTTCAAGGCGGCAAAAGCATCTTTGGTGTTCAAGCCGAGGGCGGCAGCAAATCCCATGGCTTCGGAAGTCATGGTGATATGGATTCCAGCAAGCACCTGATGTACCATTTTGACATTGGTACCGGCACCAAGGCCACCGGGTATAATATAGAGGTTTTTCCCTGCCATGGCATCAAGTATTGGCCTTGCCGCCGACAAAGATGATTCCGGGCCAGAAGCAAGGATAGTAAGGGTTCCATTTGCAGCTCGGATCGTGCCTCCGGATACAGGTGCATCTACCAACTCAACATCTGTACGGCCTCTCTCGTCAAGCAGGGCTCGAACGTTTGGTGAATGCTCCGGTGGACCAGTTGAGCTCAAGATTACTATTGAATCACGCGGAAGATCATGAATAGCACCTAGAATAATGAGTTTAGTGAACAGGTCCTCATGTCATGCGCTCCCCGTGTCCAGTTTCCCTACCGTTTTCTGCATCAAACATAGCCGACACGATCTGGGCGGCTGTTGCCACCATGAAGACGATGTACTTCGCGCCCTTGACGGCCTCTCTCGGTGTCGATGCCGACTTTCCACCCGCCTTTACGAACCGCTCAAGCGTAGGAGGATACACGTCAAAGCCGGTAACTGAGAAGCCCATCTTGACAAGGTTGGTCGCCATACCAAAGCCCATGGCGCCGAGGCCCATGAATGCTATATCATTAGACATGGTTATAGTTTGTGAAGTTGGATAGAAGAAGTGTGATGTAAGTCAAAAGGTCTGGATGTAATATATATATAAATTTATCTTGCATGAGCGTGTTCCACAACGTCTAATGGCTCAGAGAAACTGCAAAAAAGCCGGTGGTATATATTCTTTACCATATAAGTAGCACCACAGTACTTTATATAGTAACCCCGGATAAAAATCGGCCTAAGGAAGTCAATGGATGATTGCTTCCAAAGTGAGGGGAGCGCGGGAGGGGGGGGTGGGGTCGGCTATAGCATCGGCTTAAAAGGTGGTGTGGATACGTTATATTGATCTTTATCCAGAAGCCGTCAAAACCCCTCGACCAGAGCGAGAGTTCAGCAAAATACACATAGGAAACAGAACTTCAATATCTTTTAAAGACGGATAAACTCCAGCACCGTAACATGAAACCGTACAACGCTTGCGAAATGCTACACTCCCCGCTGAAATTCCAAAGTAACCCAACGCACAATTATAACGAAAAGCCGCAAACACCGTCGACCGCGAACTCCATCCTACAACACATCCATACCGTGATACCGGCTAGTCTGCGTAGTTATGAAGCTGTCCTGTCTTTCTTGCCGTGACCTCAACCTCGATCCTGACCATATCATCTAACATGATGGCTTGCTGGACACTCGACGCTGGCCGCACAGCTCCTAGCCACCGCCGTAACACCCTCCGACAATCCTTCCATTCCGAAATATCCTTCAGCACATATCGTATCCGGACGATATCTTTCATGGTTGCACCGCCTTCTCTTAACAGTACCTCGATGTTGAGAAAGATCTGCTGGGTCTGCTCTTCAATGAGCGGCGATATCTCTTTTGTTTCGGGATTGTAGCTAACACGTGAAGTCAATACACCTTCTTTAGGAGATTCAACATCCATATGTAAGCTATGAAGAAAGTAAAATATACGAACCCGTTGCATGCTGAAACGAAAACCCATTCTCCAGAGCAGAACGCAGCAGAGGAACTGCTTTCTGCTTCCGCTTTTGGGTTCACCGTCACCCAGCGCTTCAGTGGCATGGCCACTTTGGAGACAAAGGCCCGCGACACGCGATTTGATTTGAGCATTGTGACGAAGATTTAAAGTTGAGGTCGAGGGAAAGGCTGTTACTCTGTCCGAAGACTATGTACCAGAAGACTTCGGGAGTAAATTAAAGATGAAACTGCTTGAGAGTAATGAGAAAGCAGGCAGAGTCGTAGGAGGAGGGAAAAGAGGTCAACAGATGCAGTGATTAAGTCAATTCAAGAGGAAAGTTCGAGGCACCAAGAGAAAGAAAGAGAGAACGAACACCTCGGTGTCAAGTTTAAAAGAGCTGTGGAGAGAGTGTGGGGAATGCTATGGTATAGATCGTACGCATCTTGTTTGACAGCAGAGGCATCTTTAGCCCCTCTGGTACGAGGTTGGCAAACGCTCAAGACATACTTGAGCATGTCGCGGTCGCATCATTGTTTTCACCCTCGCGATCCGACGGCTTGGAGAGACGAGCAAACATGCGTGAAACACCCTCGGGGGCCCGGACGGGGCGCTTGGCGCTCGCCCACGAACAAGCCCGCCCGCCAGAAGCATAAAGGAGAAATAATCACCCGCGCTGTCCTTTTTTTTTTCCAAACCGTCCTGATCATTCCATCGAATTGTCATTCGATCTGGTAAAAAGAAACCGGTCTAGAATCGCTGCTGGTTTGTGTCTCTCTCCTTTCCGAGCTCTGAAGCCGAACACTTCGGGTCGGGTGGTCTGGGTTCGAGAGCGGTTACCGAGTCTTCTTAATATTGCACAAAGAGGGAAGATGGCCAAGCTTTACATTATTTGCAATTCCAAAATCAGAGGCTCCAAAAAAAACGAGAGGTTCGTGAGGAGATTTTTATCCCCACCCCCTGCTACCCGATGTATTGGACTTAGCTGACTACCAATTCATATGGCATGCATGGCCCAGAGTTTACCCCTGAGCTTTTGTCGCTTAGCTAGACAGAGGCGAACATCCAAACACAAAATACTGTACAAATCAATCTATGGCTGGGGCTTGAGGCAACGCCTTGCACGCTGTTATTCATACAGCAAGTGGTATCGCGCGCCCATGAATCAATAGAAATTCTCGCTTTGCAAAATAAATAAAGTAAAGTAAAGTAAAGTACTGCACAAATCGACTCTGCGGGGGTGCAGCAGAAGCACTATCAAAGAAAAAGAAAACCCAAACTACTTCTTTGGAGAAATCCCACTGTAAAAATTCATACGTTCAGCCTGTGACTTGCATAGCAACTTTATAATCTCCCCAAGCAAGACAAGTGAAGCAGCCGATGTGCGAAGCCACATAAGTCGAGTACAGCTAGGTCTTTTTCAAGTAAAGATGAGGCCAAGCGCCTGATGCACTTTGTGGCAAAGCCCGTCAAGCTTTGCGATGTCAAGACAGGAAGAAAAGTTTTCGAAACGAGCTATTAGAGCAGATCGGAAGCCAATTGACCGTCGACACATGGTGTCGAATGACTAACTACAGATGATGCTTCTATTACGATATATCACATACAATATTGCGGTCTTTCTTAACAAGGTAGAACTTGCACAGATCGAGCCATAGAATAAGTTTTTAAATTTTTAATAAGTAATCCTAGCAGGAGAACTGCCCAGTCCCATCAACAGCCATCTCTCTCCATACTGGAGGAGAACATTGCTGGACAGGCCACAATGGCGTCTCAACTACTAGCGTTTCTGAAGATTTTCGTGCTTTCCTGTTATTTACTCTGCACAACTCACAACATTGTATATCCACCGACAAATGTTGTGGTTTCGCTCATTAACGGCCTGTCTCTATCGTAGACTACCACAAGTCATAAAATTGTAGATTTCCCAGCTTCATATCCCAAACATTTTGTCAGCCAATTAGAATTTAACATCAGCTCTTCCTCCTCAGTACTCGATCATGAAGCTATGCAAACCTCTGCACATGCTCCTCATATCTAGCGATTTTGCTACTAACTTTATAAAACTGGTGCTTTTGACGCAACAGCCATTCATCACTGCACCCAATTGGGTAACTTCCAGGCCACGAGGTCGTCTGCTGGATATGCGTTCACTACTTCAAGGACCGTGGGATCGAAATGCTGCGGGTCTTGATTCTCAGAATTTTCGTCGAGAACCACTGGGTGGCACTTCAACTCCTTAGGCAAGTTCCAGGCCGTAATATCATCCACTGGAAAGGCATTTATTGCTGCAATGACAGCCGGATCAAAGTTTTCGGGGCTGATACTGTCATCATCAATTTGCACTGGAGACATGATCTCAACCTCTCGTAACCTGCTTGGCTTAGCTGGCAAGTACTTCTGGACTGTTTGAGGTGGCTGCTGTGGAAGCTGAGCATTTACTGGGCGCGGAGTTTTTGGTGGCGGTGGGGGGCTTTGTTGCCAAGTTTTCTCCTGAAGAATTGCTGGTTCCGCTGTTGGTTTTGCAGCTTCCGGCTTTGCAGCTCCATCGTCTTTAGCCTCGACATTTAAGGAGGGTCGAGAGGGGGTGGTGTCAAACACGTTTTTCTGGGGCACAAAAACGGGATCTGTTGGACGTCCTAGTCGAGGGTTTTTGAACAAGTCACCATCATAAGGACGCACTCGGTCACTGGCTCTAGGTGAACCTGTGAAGAGGAAGCTCTCGGTGGTGTCTTTATTTACATGTCGGAAAGGAGCCTCGGCCTGAGATTCTTCATCTGAATCTGAACTGGAGTCAGAATCAGAATAATCGGGTACACGGAAAGTGTTGGTCGCAGGGGTTGGGGAACTGTGCAGTGCCTTTCGCTTCTGACCTGGTAAAGGAACTAGATAGTTTGGATGTAATTCGGGAATATCGTTGGGATCCACTCCATTATCGAGCGCCTGCTGTCTCAGACGTGCCTTGTTCTCCTCGACAGCCTCACGCAGCTCACGCTCCTCACGCTGCTCGCGCTCTATCTGTAATACCTGAAGCTCAGCTTTTCGCTCCTCGGATATAATGTGTCCTAAGTGCACCGGTGTCTTCCCCGAGTCGTATCCGGCTCCTGTTCGACGACGTTTGACTTGAGGACCGCTTTCGGAAGATGGGCTCTCACGTGTGACTGGTGCACGAGATTTACGTTCCGTTTGTGGGCGCCTGGTTCTGGCTTTGAAGGCACCGGATGTGGCCGGTGTGGGAGTTGCAGGTGGTGGTGTAAACATAGAGGTTACTGAGTGAATGTTAGAGGAGCGGAATGGTTGTTCGGGTATGTTTGCATTACCATCAACGAGGGGTCGAGCAGCAGGCTCGGTGCGGCGGCCACCAAAGAACTTCAGTGGGGCTTTGAAAGGAGTCGCAAGAATAGATGTAAAAGAAGAGACACCGTTCCAGATACGAGACTGTCGCAATTCCGGAACTGAAGTGTTTGGTTGTGGTGGCATAGAGTTTACATCACCTTGACCGGTATTAACGGGCTCATCCTCATCTGAGGCATCAGACTCTAAATCAGCCGCATTTCGATTGTGCCCCGTTGTACTCGCTTTTGTTCGTCTAGCGTTGGAATGCTGCCGGTTGTTTGACTTCGAGATGTCAGATTTCCGGGATTTAGAGAAGCTTGTGAGGGCATCTGTCACCTCTCGACTACTAGGAATCGGACGCTTTGGATTTCGAGTGCCATAATTAATGAGCGCCAGCGAAGCTTCTAAAAGGTCACGTCTTGTCAATAGGGGTTCTAGTTCGTAAAGAAGCGCATCAGAGAACTTGAGGGGAATATCGAAATATCTGCTCTGGGAAACTTTTCTCGCAGATACATGTCTCGCTGAAGGAACTTTCGTAGAGGAGTTTCGCAGACTAGGAGCGGGTTTCGAGAGAGAAGGAGTTTGCGCAGAAGGAGTTTGCATAACATGTTGCTTAGGGGGGATAGAATGGGAAATGTCGCTCGTACTCGTATCAGTGCGTGTGGCACCATCACTAGTCGTAGCCGCACTCTGCTTGTGCTGGACCAAGTCCGTTTGACGTCTCTGATTGTCCAGAAAAGGTTTGATATTCGAGAAGGGTTCCAGCTCAACTCCAGCAACAGTCTCTCGAGGTTCGTCGTTTTGAAGCCCATTCTCGGGTTGCTTCTGCACCATTGATCTCGGCATCTGAACCCCAAACGTTCTCTGGAACAGCCTTTCACGTTCAGCAATATCCTCGGGGATAGTGCTTAGAAGCTTTCCTCCAACAGATTGAGATCCCAGTCTGCTTTTGATGGGTCGCTTTGACTTGGGGGTAAGGTATATCTTTTTGGTAGGGCGCGTAACAGTAGCGGGTGCTTGATTAGATGCGGTACTGGAGCTCGCTTCTTTGGATTGTCGTGGGATAGATGCATTGAATTCTCCACGAGCACGCTTCGTTGAGCGCTCTTCGCTACTATCCTCTGCATCTCTACCACGTTTGGTGGACGACATCAGGGCTGGTATCGTTTGTGAATTAGATGGCGTCTGGCCACCAGAAATTGTATTTGGTCGTCGCGGTGTCGAATCTGCCAACGTACCCAGCGTAACTGGTGTTGCACCTAGTTGTCGAGGTGGGGAAAGGGATGGAGACAGAGAAATCCGACTGGTTATGTTCGACTCCTCAACAACAGAGGGTGATCGTGATGTGGCAGACTCCAATGCGCGCTCAGGAGAATGCTTGGCAACTTGGATAGGTGAGCCACGACGTTCATCAACAGGTTGTGAGTAGGGGAGGGGAGTATCAGCAAGAGGCTCAGCAGCATCAGGGAGAATAGGTTCTGGAACAGGCTCTGAAGCAGACTCAACAGTAGCAAGGGCAGTCGATCCAGTGTTGTGCGCCGACTCCACAATGTCCTCCTCGACAGATCGAGTAGATTGGACGGCCGACACTGCAGACAACTCGGGGACTGCCTCACTCTCTGGAGCAGGCTCTTCTTGTGTCTGTTCGAATGCCGGGCTCTGCTCATGTTCTGGTGTGGCCTCTGGCACAACCTCGGGAATAATCTTGGGTGCAGACTCGCCTTCTTCTTCTTCGGAAACCGCAGTGGTATTCTTCGTAGTGCTCTTCGTAATTGTGTTTTTTACCTTCTGCTCCTTCGTGACCGAGGCCTTCCTGCCGCCGGGCTTTCGGGTTGGGGTTGGTAGGTTTTGGAGAGGGGAGTTGGCTGCGTCGTTGTTTTTTTTGGACGCTCTCGTTTTGTAGCGACTGGGAACCGTGGTAAGCGGCACCTCTCCTCCAGCGGAGTCTGCCGCAACAGAAGTTGCCCTCTTTCCTCGAGGCATCGTGACACGATGCGATGTTGACGAGCGGAGTGTGTAGAAATGTTGGTAGTGAGCGAGAGTTGTTATTCAGGGAGGAAGAGCGAACAAGCACCTCATTCCCCTTGAAAAAGAATTAAATCGCGATTTTCTGACGCGGGTGGATAGGCAGAAACCGTCACTGGCAGTATGTGTATGGGGTTTTTTGGTCCCGTAAAGTATAGGACGGGACTGGAAGGTGCACTTAGCAGAATACGTGTAGACGTAGTCAACAGTTGGTTGGTGAGCCAAGCCTGCCGCTATTTGTACCGGTAGCCTTGTAAAGTCGAGAGGAAATGTGCCGGTAGTGAGAAATAGTCAAGCTATTTCCTGCGTGATGACAGTAATTGGAAGACACCTAACAATGGCGAAGTAAGAGCAATAGGATGCGATATGCTGATATGCTGTAATTGAGTCCCGCATCGAGCGCAGTGCGCTTTGATATGTTCAGCAAACTGACAAGGCTACCAGAAAGAACCTTTTTGCTCTGTAAACTATGGTGATCGATAGGATTGGACAGCGAATCCAACCCAAGACACGGCCGAGACAGTCAGCGCCAATGATCGACGGCGTGCAGGGAATAGTGTGGGGTCCAAATTATAAAGTGATTCAGCCTCGTACGAGACACAAAGTCGATATCTTCAAGAGTGGTAAGAGGAATCGAAAAAGTGAAATGAGGTAGCGGGATGGTTGCTAACGGGGGTTCGGTTGTTGTTTTGTTTATTCTAGAATCCACGATGAGGCTAGCTTAGGAAGTTTTAGTCAACAGGCAACCTCGGATTGGGTGTTGATGGCACGTGACCCACCTACTACGCGAACCTGCTACTCTCAGACTTTTCTACAGATCTAGAACCCGTAATTTACTGTTCAGACTTTATGATAGATATCTTTAGATATCTTGAGTCTGCTTTTTTAAAATCGTTGACGGTATGTGTAAAAATTGACTACCAGCATTCAGCGAAACATTAGCTTCATCACTCCCAAACGTAAAGACTATAGCGAGCACCTTCTGCCAATATCCCAGTTATCACCAAGACGAAGCTTATGGTCACTGAAACTAATTGTGCACATCTCTAACATTCTATATAGCCATGCCACTGTTAATTTTGGAATGAAGCCTAAACCCAGGTCCTAATCCGTCAAAGTGAAATCTAGAGTACATCACCCTTGGCTTCCTAACCATGCCAGAACATTACATCCTACTACTTGAATTAGTCCCATGCTCAGTCCACCCGCGCCAATTGAGTATGTAACATGCTTGATATGTATGTATAAGTGTTGACTCCTTTCCCAAATCATTATCCATTATTCACCTCATATGCTCCATGCATTATAATCTTATCTTACAACCATGACGCCCGGAGTGCTAAAAACGCCTTGCGAAAACCACCCCAAACGCCTACGAAATGCTGCTCTACGCCCAAAAAATGTACTCCGGAAGAAAAATAAAAACTACCGCTCAAACGCTTGTTGCATATCCCAGGTGTGTGTCGAGAGTTAGTCATGTCATGCTATCTTTCCCCAAACCCGAAGGTACTTTCAGACGTTGAAGGGTCGAGTAGATTGCTCATTGCTGTGCTTAGGGCCTTGAAATCGACAGGCTTTGTAACATAACTGTTGAATCCAGCCTGGACGCATTTTTCTACAACGTCGGCCATGACATTGGCAGATAGAGCGATGATCGGCATACGAGGAGATTTATTTGCTACCTCCCATTGCCGAATCTCACGACATGTTTGGAACCCATCCTTTCGAGGCATATGGAGATCGCACTAATGTTTTGTTAGAAATGGTAACACTAGTACGGCTTCGTGAACTTACCAGAATGAGAGAGTAAAAGGAATGGGGTTGTGCAAAGACTTTGTCGGTACATTCAACTCCATCGAAAGCCAAATCAACATCGATACCAACTTTGCTCAAGTATTTCAAAAGCACCTTCTGATTGACAAGATTGTCTTCCACCAGTAGAACTTTGAGACCTCTATTGCCCAGTCTCTTGCCGACATCAAGATAATTCTGCTTCTGGTTCGCGACTTGCTGTTGCGCGCTGGATCGGTTCTTGTCCGTGCTGAGATCACGCTCCTTGTCGGGATCAAAAATAACTGCGAATCTTGAAGGCTTGACAGGCTTATAAATGAACCGCACGCGGTCGTCCTTCGCTGTTTGATAGTCGTACGTAGTAGCCGTCTTGACAACCTCCTGACGTTGTACAGGATCAGACAGAACCACGATGGATGTTTCGTGTAGAGAGGCAGATGTGAGAATCCGCTCAATTAGAACTACAATTTCCTCGGCCGAAGGCAGGTTCAGCACAATGTGCGTGAAAGATACTGGATCATCTCCACCAATCAATTCGTGAGCCTCCGCAGCGCTGGATAGTGGAATAATCTGATGCGGAGCATCTTTGGGTAGTGTGATTTCTATGTGCTGCGTTGTGGCTTCGCGACTATGCGTTTGTGGGCATACGAGTAAGATCAAGTACATAGGAGGGCGAACGTGTTTGACGCCCAAAGATGATGCACTAACTTGGCGAGAAAGATCATCTTCGACCAGTATGTCTTTTACTGTTCCTTTGTTGTTTCCTGCGATGGATCTCCCTGATACAACTGTTCCAAGTTCATCATACTTAGTTGGAGTGTGTTTCTCTGGAAGGGCTAGTTTCATATCCGTAAGATCGGGTATGCTTGCAAGAGCTGCCTCTTGGAAAGGTGCGAGACTCTGGGTGATTGATGAAACCGAGGATCGATTATCTGACCGGAAAGAGCGCAGAGAGGGATTCGAACTGCCGGAGGACATAACTGTCGGCGATCCGAGACTGGATTCCGCTCTAGGACTGTAGGCCGCCGGGGACTGCATGAATTTATTAGCTAAAAGCGGGTTTCCACCGGCCTGTTTCATTGCACGAGCTGAGATTTCGCTGGAGATGTTGGACATGGATACAACCGTCTTTTGCAATGCCGGAGTTGAAAGAGGTTCGGGATGATCCTCTTGCGTTGCTATGCCAAACACGACTGAGAAAGTGAAGGTTGAGCCCTTCTCAGGGATAGCACTACCCTCCATCTTACCACCGTGAAGCTCTACAAGCTGTCTAGAAATAACGAGGCCAAGTCCACTTCCACCATGTTGCCTAGTGCTACTTCCGTCGATTTGACTGAAGGGCTTGAAGATGAGATCGCCCTCCTCTTGGGTAAAGCCTCTCCCTGTGTCAATGACGGAAAATTCTACCATGACCTCATCATCTTGGAGATGCTCTACTCCCTTGGAAATAACTCTGCACCGTGTGAATACTTCCCCTACAGTTGTGAATTTTATAGCATTGCCAATTACATTCAGCAAAACTTGGCGAATCCGGAACTTGTCACCCTTGACCATTTCAGGCACTTCGACATCAACCACGTAATTCAGCTCCAGTCGCTTTGTGATAGCAAGTGTCGAGACCATCTCGTTCACCTCTTCAACTAATGATCGGAAGTGAAACCATTCATGCGAAAGCTTCATCATTCCGGCATCGACTTTAGATAGATCTAAGATGTCGTTGATGATATTGAGAAGGCTATTGGCACTAGATGATATAGTATTTGCATAATCGCTTTGCTCGTCATTAAGAACTGTGTCTTGGAGAAAGTTGACCATTCCAGAAATACCTATCAATGGCGTCCGGATCTCGTGCGACATGTTGCTCAAAAATTTTCCTTTTGACTCCATAGCTTCTTTCAATTTAGCTTCCAGCAACTTATGGTCATTGATATCTGTGCAAGCACAGAGCCAAGACCCATCACCACTGCCGAGGTTGATGTTATCAACTTCCACACAGCGCACAAGATGCCAACGATACTCGCCAATTTTGCTTCTTAGGCGCATCTCTGTGGTGTACGAAAGATTTCCGTCACTATCGGTTGTGACTTTGAGGACACCGCTCCTCGTAAGTTCAGCTATGTCGGCCGCGGCAAGTTCGAATGATGATGAGCTATTTGAGCTGTTATTTCGGGAAATTGTTGGGTGGAGGCCTTTGATTGTAGCCACCGTTGGAGTTTCAGAGAATTCGGATGATTTCCTTGACGAAGAAGACCTGCTAGGTGCTCGTGGCTTCTTGGGTTGAGGTGTGTGGGAGCGATCGAACGGTACACAGCATCTTGAAAGGTCCTCTGGGTGGATGTAATCCATGAATCCTAGACCCAAAGCATCATCAAATGCTTGACCTGTGTAAGAGAGCCATTGCTCGTTCGCGAAGGTAACCCCATCGTTTTCTGTCGCGGCAAAGATGATTTGCGGAATGAGGTTGGCTAGTTGGCGATGCTTTACCTCGGAAGCCTCTATCTCCTCCTGTCGAGCAGCTTTTACCTCAGCGATATGTTGATCATGAATATCCATATGTGAACCATACCACTGAACAATTACACCTCTGACGTCTCGAGATCCAACAGCTCTTGTATAGAACCAGCGATATGTACCATCAAACCTCCTTATGCGGACTTGCATAGAAAACTGCTCACCCGTTTTAATTGCATGGGACCATGCCCTTAGATAATCTTCCTTCTCTTCAGGGTGAATGCTACCCCAAGGGTCTTCATAGAGCTCGGGGACGCTTTGACCTCTATAGGTAAGATATCGGTTGTTAACCCACACTATTTCACCAGTCTGTGGCAATGCCACAAATACATGAGCGGGTAAGGAGTCGAGCATGAGTCCTTTCAAGCGATCGGACGGCGGTGGCATGTCTTGGGGTAAAGAAATCGACCCCTTCCTTGACCGCGATGGAGCAACTGAGAATTTTGTCGGAGCAGATGTTGCAGGTAGAGACTGAAACGTCGCGCCAAAATCTGCACCATAAGAGTGCAACTGTGTATGAGGGCGCGTCTCTGTTTTGTTGGGTACCTGGTGGAGAGAAGTACGGAAGGATTGCCTTCTAGGCGAGAGAGGCCGGGAAGAGGCAGAGTCTCGAACTTCCTGTTTAGGAGTAGAATTAGCAGTATGGGTGCCCTCGTCGTCATCCGAACGAGGTGTACTGGGCTCGTCTGTGCGACTACCGGGAATTTCGATAATTGTTGTTCGCTCTTCATTCACATGATGTTGTGATCTGGTATCCGCCGGTGAGTTTTCGTTTGAGCGTCTGGCATAAGCCATACTACTGCCAGAGCTAGTGTCCATCCGGCTTAAACCTGGCCTTGCTCTAGGGCTGAAGTAACCTTCATTGTTATTGAAGCCCGGGCTGCCACCACTCGCGCGCCTATCCATGCCCAAGCCAACTGTCCCCGGACCCCAGCCAGGAGTACCAGCAGGTGACCCAGCTGTACTTCTGGAGATTGTAGAATAATCACTTGGGCTCGTCATACTACCTCCTGTTGAGCGTGGGGGTATGGTTCTATACTCTCCTGTATCTGTGTCACGCGAGGGAAGTTCATCCAGATCCTTATGTCCCCCAGCCTGTTTGGCAGCTAAGGCAACGGCCCCAAAGCCGGCCGTCTGTGGTCGTTTTCGAGATAAGCCAGCAATTTCATTCTCAAGATTGGAGTAGTGGCGGCACAAAGAGAACGTAGTCGCTAGATGTGGTGAGAGGCTCTCCAAAGAGTGTCGTAGGTTGGACGGATAAGGAATGACTGGACTAAGGATAGATAGAATAGCGATTGGTGTGCGTTTTTCTTTAGGCTGCTCTGTGTAATGTGTTTTGGCATTGTCTGTAAATTTTGGAAATTGACTGGCTCCTTTCTGTGGCCATTCTGACCTAGATTCGATAGCCGCTGCATCGAGGCGCATAGATTGAACAGGTTTTGATAATAGTGGATGACTTAAAGGAATATGTAAAACCGTCCAGGATCTATCAATACCAATAGCTTCAAGTGGCTGCATCTTTGAATAGTCGTGAGGAGTTTCCGGGTTAAATGTTCCCTCATCAACCGGCACGTTGGCGAAGAACGGGTTCTCCCCAGTTTCTGTTCGAGTCGCCGGAGAGGGTGCTGGAGATTGCACCCAGGGAGAAGGAGGAGCCTGCTCGTACTCTTCATAATTTGGTGTTCGGGGACGTTCCTCGTCCAAATCTCGCGCTGGCCTAGGCAGAGACTTCCCTTTATCAAGACCATGTTCCCGGTCACTCCGACTAGCCTTTCGCGACGTGTTGAGGAACGAAGATAAACGTGAGACCAATTCTGGAGCTTTTGTACGCTTTGCCTTCTCAGGATCTTTAGATCTTCGGCTCGCTTGAGAAGACTTGCTGCCACTACTGTGCTGATCTTCTGGCATGTCGATATAAGGGTAGTCCCGAGTCAAGGCAATGACTTTACCGCGATCTAGAACCCGCAAGACGCCGCTGCTATCTAGCAACGGATCTACCTCATAGTCAAGAGCTTGTAGGACTGAAAACACCCTACCTTGAACGTCTCTAGCCGCCGAATCTCGGTGCTCCCAAGCAGCTGCTGATTTATCCTCTTTCGAATCCTCATATTCAATGTGGTCCTGAAGGGATTTCAGGTTGAGCTGTGCATTTTGTAGGGTCGCAGTTCTGGGAGGAATGTCGGTACGCGCTGATAGATAACTTTTCGCTCTAGCCATAGCAGGTGGCCGTGGACCGCTGGGTCGATTATTATCACCAGGCATGTTTGGTTCCCGCTTGGTGTCCTCGTATGAGGTGAAGGAGTGCCTGCTGAGTAGCCCTGGCCGGGTGTGTCTTGCTGGCATCAACATGGGAGGGGACTCCTCCGCATTGTTTTCTTCTGAGTTCGAGGTATCATTGGTGCTAACGCTACTATCAACCATACTACTGCCTCTAGGCAGATAAGTCAAACTCAGTTGGTCCTCTTCATATGCATGATACGAAGCTTTTTGACC
>Ga0247810_10000837_pt1 | contig 24674 bp, 27 predicted proteins | sample UWRJL119311C1_FD_179918 | JGI IMG/M metagenome (GOLD analysis project Ga0247810, IMG submission 179918) | Plant litter microbial communities from Arlington Agricultural Research Station in Wisconsin, United States - UWRJ-L119-311C-1 | ecosystem: Environmental > Terrestrial > Plant litter >... | reverse complement strand
GGCCGGTTTAAACTGTTTAACCAACTCCTGTACCTCCATGGTAATCCGGTTAAAATTTTGAAGCAGGATTTCGTCCCTGTGTCCTTTGAAATTGTAGAAGAGTGGTAATTCCCTGTATGCCGCTTCTTCCTTTTTAATGGCATTCAGATCCAGGTTCACTCTGCAATGAACCGTGGACGGCTCGAAGCTGCCTGTATATTCTTCTACTGCATCGGAAGCGAGCAAGCCCACCATTTCCCCAGCCTTTAATGCAGCAATCTTTCCCGCCGGGATCAGCGGCTCCAGCTTTTCACTCAGTGATAACGACACTTTACTGCGATCAATAGAAACACTCTCACTAACCTGCTTTACCTTTCCAAATATGCGCTCTAGCCAGTCTAGGGTATCTTTATTTTGAACCGAGCCAGATAAAACGTTACCAACAATAGATGTGATTGTAGCTGCTGTTTCTTTGCCATATTGCTGCTGGATCTGCTGGATTGACTGGAAACCCAAAAGCGTCGCCACTTTATTGGAACGTGCCTGGGCCAAAAGCAGATCCAGGCGGTTTACCATCAGTGATGCAGCCTCATCTATGATCAATCCTACGGGCAGATTGCCTTTTGTATTGATCAGCTTGGTAATACGGTTCAATACTACTGAATAACAAGCTGCATTGGTACTTTGGGTAAGAGGATCGTTAGCCAGTATCAATAGGCTAGGAGAAACCGGGTTGTTGATCTTTAGATCAAAATCGTCACCTGAGAACACCCAATAAGTTTCCTTGGTGGCAATACGGCTGATGAAAATTTTCAAGGTGCCAACCTGGCCCTCCAGCTGCTCAAAAGCTTTTGCTTTGTAAGCAGTCATAAATGGGGAAAGCAATGAGCTAAGTTCCTTATTAGAGAATAGTGAACTAAAGATGTCTTCATAGGAACAATTTAAGAAGGCTAGCACGTGAGGAAGGCTGGAGTACTTGCCTCCATCATATTTGCTGAAAAAATAAATACAGGCTGCCAGAAAGTTGATTGCTGACTGCGTAAAAAATTGATCCGATCCTCCGGACTTATCTCCTTTCTTTAAAGCTTCAACCAAACCTTCCGCCGTCTCCGATGCATCCGCAAGTGTCTGCAAATAGATTGACTTCCATGGGTTAATACGCCTGCTTCGTTCCGGCTCATTAAGGTTAATTACGTGAAAGCTGAAATTTTGGTAATCTCCCTTTTGCCTTGCCAGTAAATAATGGTAATACGCAATCTTTCCCAGATCGGGAAACTTTATATCGTAGACCACAAGTGTCATTCGATTGGCTATCAAACCTCGGATCACAGGCATTACGATAGAAAAACTTTTACCGGATCCAGGAACTCCGAGCAGAATCATGCCTCTGTATAAATTCTGCAACACGATATAGCCCCTACGTACCTTTCCTTTGTAGTAAAACAGCATTGGTATATTTACCGCGTGGGGACTAATTACCGGTTTGGTTGGCTGCATAAAACTTTCACCTTCGACGTTCCATTTGTCCTTACCCAACTTGGAACTGATGATCTTTGAAATGTTGTCCATCGCGACATGCAAAAGCAGGCAACCAACAAAGGAGCAGATCATATAAGCCAGTTCATACCAATTCGCTGAAGCGATCACCTGCTGTCCTGGCTTTTCATAACACCATAGTCCAAGACCCAACACGAACAAGGCAGCACACAAAGGATAAACGATACTGTTTTTAGGATTTAGGTCTTTTTGTTTTCTTCCTAGGGTTCCGACGGACGTCAGGCAAATGAGCAATAGGGTAAAGGCCTTACTGTATAGCGGAGCCTGATACATAACCAATCTACTCAGCCCAAGGAAAAATCGGTGAAGACCATAGTGCTCTGCCCATGGGAAAGTGAGTATTTTAACAGCATATACAAATACCAGGATGTCAAATGCCACAGAAAGGTATATACCAAATTGCAACAACCGGTGTAGGTGCTGCTGTTCTTTTGATTCTTCCATAAGTGTTTATTGTTTCTATGGAATAGGAAGGGGGCCTGTTCATCCATAGTGTAAATCGTTATTGAAGTTTGGAACCAGGATTTCCCGGTTATTCAATAGCAAGTGCAGGCCTTGACAGAATTTCAGCCAGTCACTTTTTACCGAGGAACCAATACACTGATAACCCACTGACCTACAACAAACTAAAACTAACATTAAAATCAAACTTTCGGCAATAAAGCTTATTTACTGCCGAAAGTTTGAACAAAAAAAACCGTTAGGCTATTAACGGTTTGGTTTAGATATTTGATTATAATTTTGAGTTCTATGTGCCAGGATATAAAACAAGTCTCAAGGCTTCATAAGCTTTTGCGTGCTTATCAATGGGCATTCTAGCCAAATTGATCAACTTCCATTTGACTGAAGGGAGATTTGCAATCAGATCTGGATCCTCCAGGTCTAACAATGAAAAATCAGGAGTCATATTCTTTACAGATAACAAGAAGTTTCGTTCTTTTTCTGTCATGCTAGAATTAATATCATTTATTAATCGTTCTCGAACGTCCAGTAGTTCTTCCAATGATATATCTACATCTGCCATTTGAACAAACTCACTTTCATAGATTTCAGCAATGTCCTTTCTATTCGGATTAAGGAGCTCAGACATTGGCCGGAAATGGCTTACTAAAAAAAGCAGGAAAGTTTTACGCAGATCGTCAGTAAGGCCCTCGCTTTGATATAACAGCAAGACATCAAATAGATCTCTGGGATGTTGGCGATCCAACGCGGCACAAAGTTTACCTGCATATAGATCTGGATGAGAGGCGACCATAATTTCGGCATAACCAAATTCCTTTTCCACCAGTTCATGAACCTCCATCCGTTGAGGGGCAAATACTGTACCTCTGATTACTGGGGAAAGCTCTATTTTTACCTTAACATCACCAAGGCTGACAATGAGTCTTAAAGAATTTTTCTGTTGATGAGTGGTATTCTGAACTTGTACTCCTGATATCGTTTCTTTGATATCCGTTGTAATTCGCTCAAATGCTGCCAAGATGTTGTCCCAGGCTGTTTCCCGATCATCCATTGGAAGATAAAGGAGATCGATGTCCACCGACAGTCGAGGAAAGGGTCTGTAGAAGAGATTAATCGCTGTACCGCCTTTCAATGCGAAACAATCTTCCTTATCAATGATCGGCAACAAGCGGATTAACAACCTTACCTGTTCGGTGTACTCTTCTTTCTTACTCATAGTTTGCTGGTACTGTAATCTGATATTTTTTATTTAGATGCCCACCTTTAGCCACTACACGATTTCCGGATCCGAAATCTAATCTCGTCCTGTTCAGTTTGGCTAACCAAGGATGGTTTTGTTTTTCAGCGAAATAGAAAAACAAACGCCTTACTTTGACATTATTGAAGATTTCTAACAGTTGCTGTAATGCACGCGGAGAAAGAGTTGTCAGACCTTGCATTAATTCATCAGCATGTTCAAAGGATATTTTTGTAGGAACTTCGTTTAGCACCTCCAAGATGGCCCGTTCAGGCGTAGACATTCTTAACCCTTCTTTACTTCCCTTCCAGCTAAATGACTTGGTAAAATTATATAATTGACCCTGTAATGTCTGGGTGACTGTCTGCCCTAATAAATCACCCAGGCTATGTTTTATAAAATTAGCACTATCCGTTGCTCTGTTTAGCCAGCTAGGTAGCGCCTCTTTTCCATATAAATGCACTGTTCTCTTTTTTGACAAAGCAAGATAGTGAGATAACTTTTGAAGTTCTAGAGCTGTTATTCCACCAATAGTTAGATCTGTTTCCTGAGCTCTTTGCAAAAAGTAGACGACATCCCCCCAATCTACGATTGAGCCTTCACGCTTATATATACCATTCTTAACCGTTGTTAGCTGGTTACTTTTAAGTAGATTGTCAATTGCGTGATTAGAAAACTCGTGATCCAACAACCAGTTTCTGCTGACTAGTGCCCCCTCCGGCACCAATCGAAACACATTCTTACGTCTTTGAGAATCTATTGGCATGTTTACAGTTTTAAAAGTTTTCGGCGATCATCGCCGAAAACTCAAATATACATAAACATTTTTATTTATCAAACCGCTGGTTTTCGGCGATCATCGCCGAAAAATACGGAAAACATAAACAAATCAGTCTGCGAGAAAACAAATTGCAGCGCAAAAACTACAAACATTACTTTAGAAAACAGGTGTCATACCTAGTGCCAAAGGGTCGGTAGCGCCAGCACATAGTGCAAACTTTCAATGCTAACGTCATCAATTCGGTTCTATCCGAGACTAACTAAACTTATGTTTATAAAATCATAAGTTTTCGGCGATCATCGCCGAAAATTACGAATAATATAAACCATAACATTAAAAAGTATCTGCCTTCAAAATATCTCCGTATTTCACTTTTAGGGTTATTGTGCGGCCGGAAATCTGCTTTTCGGTAAGCTCAATATTCAGCAACTTATTCTCCGGAAAAGTCATCTTTTTCAATACAAAAATATTCCTAAAGTTTCGTTTGAAAGAGGTAAGCGGGTAAAGTTGCCATACAGGCGCGATCTCTACAGACTGCGCATTAGTAGCCTTGGTGATTTTTTTGTCCTCAACCTTGAAACGAAGTTCGTCGATGCTATATCTAAGACCAGTCTTGTTTTCAAAAGACAGATCCAGAAAAATATATTCGCCCAGGGTGTAAACTTGGTTAAGCCTAGTGCGGACTCCATATCCATCTACCTTCCTAATAGCAGAGGTCGATCTGTTTTTAAGCAGGCTCAACGCATGTACTTTCATAGCTGGGGTAGACAACCCTACACCAGAAACCTCTAGAGGCTGACAATCTTCAGGACTGATGTTCAACAGCGTTGGCGTCAAACCCAAGCCCGGTGGGCTAAAGCATAGCTGGTATTGGGCGATAAAAGTCTCACCAATTACTGTCACAACAACCGTGGCATCCGGAGTACGGAGCAACAGGTAAACTGAATCAGGAACAATTTTCAACCGCAACACGTTTGACTCCAGCAGATCCCCTACCAGGGCGTGACTGGATATATCAACTTTCTGAATTGGTTCCGGCGACACTATGTGCAGGGAAATCCCGCTTGTAATTTCTATCCTCGGTAAATTGTTTAGCGTAGAAATAGCTCGCAGCTGAGCTGCTGCATCAAATGCCGAAAGAAAGAACGAAAATAAAAATGCCAGCATAACGAATAATTGCCGGCGCATGAAAGAGAGTGACATAAGCTTAATAGTTATTTTGATTTTTTCTGAGTTCTTCCGGGTCAATCAGGTAGACCAGGGAATTGTATTTTATTTTGGCCTTGTTCTGCCGGATTAGCTTACCTACTGCGGTCGTAGTGGACTGAAACATTTTCTGAAGTAAGCCCATGACCAGTTGATTGTTGTTTTCTGCCTGCTGCTGCAGCGTCAGCCCCTGTGTAGAATTATTGCCCAGTTCACGCGAAAATTCCCTGAAGGCGGAAGCGGGAACATATAATCCGGGAGATCCGTCATTATCATAGACCTCGAGATGTACCGGCAGGATATGCCCATCTTGCATAATGGAATTAATGAACATGCTAACACGCTGTCCGCTGAAGCCATTGATCTGGGCAAATAGATATGTTCCTTTCCTGATGAGGAAACGCCCAGCCAACATATCCTCCAGTAAACGGATCCGCAACCTGGATCCTGCATATCCAGTAACGTTCTGATCAATGATGGCAGTGATCAAATTCTCCTGCGAGGCTGCTGTAATGGTATTGAATGCGGATGATTCTGACAGGGATCTACTCACCGGCAGCTTTTTCTCAGACTGCTTACCGGCTTTCAATTCTTCCAACTGGCGTTTTTTTTCCTGCTCGGCCTTGAAATCCGGATCTGCGGCTTTACCCATACTGTCAACCAACGCCATCTGCTGACGAAATAATTGCATAGCATCCGGCTCAGTATTTTTTCTGGGAACAGAACCAATCATTGGAGCAGGTCTGCTCATCTTTGCCAATGCCTCGGCAAGCGCCCTATCCTGGGTAAAAGAGGAAGTATGTCCCGCAGCATTTCCAGCAGGAAAATAGGCCTTGCTTCGTCCAGGATTAACCGTACTACCTGCTCCACCATACCTAGACTTCATAACCTGATCGATGGAATCCAGCATTTTCTTTTCACGTTCGTTGTACAAGGAGCCAGGTTCAGCCGCCGCCGTTTGTTCTTCCTGAATGGCCCCAATTGCCGTATAGCCATCCGATTGCTTGAAACGATCACGATAGGCATCAAGCTTACCGCTCAATGCAGAATTCCGCACTTGGTCGGACACTCCTGCAACATTCATTTGTAACGAATCTCTACCAGGATTGTCCTGCGGCTGAGGATCAGCTACCCCTTGATAGATATAAAAAAAAATAAAAAGGAAAGGCAACAGAATCAGCGGCAGGATATATCTGGGCTGTTTAAAATTCATTTTCATATGTCGCTGTTTAATGGGCTACCGCCCGTTTGTAAATGGAATCGATCTGCTTCAGCTTAAATTTCAGCAGTACACTATCCGCATCTGTCAACTTCTTTTTTTTGATGATTGTCCTGACCTGACCACCGAGTACTTCCAGTTGCTCCAGATCCTGGTAGATAGATAAAGTCCGGTTTAATCCGGCATCGGAGTTGAAATTCATACCTGGCATCCGGGGAAACCCATCAGCCTTTGGTTTGCGCAGGACAGTAAAAGCCATTATCCCAGATCCAAGGATCAAAATGATCATCGCAAGAAAAGTAATGCGCTTAGAGATTGTTTTTCTGAACATTTTCGAGGTCTTTGTTTTGAAGGGTCTTCCAGGAAGTGATCAATACTGCGTTTGGGTTGTTGTCCGAACGAAACTCAAGATCACGTAAATAGCCCTCGGTAACCAACGAGCGCGTAATAGTGGAACTGCGGCGATCAATTTTTTGCGTTCCGTAATACCGAAAATATTTGCGCGCTTCATCCAGAAAGATGGAGTCGGTTCGGATAGTCAGTACTGAACTTGAAGATAGGATGGAGTTAAAAAAGTTCCGTTCTTTTAAATTGTTGTATTGTGCTGCCCCACTCTCATCGATCAGGTACATCGCCTGCTTCATCTGGTACTCGATGTACTTGTCATCAGGGGTTAGCGAAAAGAACAGGCTATGAAAACGCGCGATATGAGCCCGGTATTCGGCCGCGCGGTTCATCTGCACATCGGTCTGCCGGGCTAGCACCGGAATGCCCCCAGGGTCCAAGATGTAGATAGACTTTCTCGCGTCGCTCACCTGCCTGTAGGCAAAAAAACTGACTCCAATGGCTATAGCAACTGAGCAAATAAAACTGCCGGCGGAAAGGAAAGTAGCCAATCGGACTTTTCCTTCAATATTCTTAATGATCATATGTTATCCCTTCATCATTTTAATTGCCATACGGGAAATGTTAGACGCCCCTCGTCCCATGGAAGATGCGGCAGAAGTGATCCCGGAAGTAGAAACAACCCAGGTAGAAATGCTGGGCACAGTCAGCATGGTAAGCCCACCGATCAAAAAAGTAATGATCACCATTCCGAAGGATAGCAGGCCATTACCCGCAAATGCAACTAGCTTTTCCATAGGCGCGCTTCCGGCGAGTAGTTCCTGATAACGCGAGATCTCCGCCTCCATAGCATATTGCTGAAACAGCGAGGCCACATAGAGTGCCAGGTATGCAATACCAGAATACAGATTTACTGAGATGAAGCGGGCAACCCACGTATTAAATGAATCCCGGAACGCGGGCAAAATACTGATGGCCACTGCAAAAGGCCCCAATATGATCAATATGGTTGAGAAAATAATCTGAACTATAAATATCACATATACGCAGATCCTCAGCACCCAAAGTGCGAGTGTTTCCAGCATAGATGTGGCCAGTAATTGCAAACTTACCTGCAAGCGATTTCTCAGTTCAACAATGGGGTTCCACACCTCAGCAAAGCCTTCCTTCACGGAAGATTTTACAGATTCCCAGGCATTTTCATACCAGGTATCCGCCTCCTTTTTGGCAGTTTCGGTTTCCGCCTGTATGGTCATCAATTGGTTAGCGACTTCATTCATCAGCTGCGCACGTTGAAGGCGCAGATTGTTGATCTGCACTTGGCTCCCGTCAAACATAGCCTCTGTCTTATTAGAAACAATGTCGGTAGGGAAAGCTACCACCCTGGTAAATACCGGCCACCACAAAATGACCATGACCAGTCCAAATGGGCGCAAAAGAGGCATTACCTCCAGTTGCTTGTCGCCCGCCATCATTTCGTAACTCTTAACTGCGAAAAAGACCAGCATAAAAATAGCCGATAGTGCCTGCGCATCTGCAATAAAGGCATCATAGTGCGTCCAGACAGTGTTGCGCATGGCCTTGAGAAAGTACATCATACTCTCTTCATAAACCCCATTGCCTTGCAGAAAATTGAATGTATTCTTGAACGCTTCCGGATCGACGGGTGCGGCCTGTAGTAACAGCCCAGTCCCTAAAATATTCACCCCCATTTGTTATAGTTTAGCGTGTCTCAATATCCTGTCGATGATCTGCTTGTCATTTTCTATACCGCCAGTCATGGTTGAAGCAACGGGCTTACGCACCTTCTGCGCAGTTTCGGCCAAAGACAAGTAAAGTTTAGATCGCTGCTTTTTTGCTTCCCAGCTTGCCCGCAGAATGCGGTATTCTCCAAGTATGCGATGGTATCCCAGTATCCGGCAACCCCGGTCGATATTGGTCGCACGCAATGCGGAAAGCCGCTCACGGATAGACTGGCTTTCCTCAAGGTACCAATCCAATAGTCCTGTACGCTGCAGGTAAGCCTGTTCTTTACTTCCCAATCCGGAAAGCACAGCACTTTCATTCTGTTCGATCAGCGGCCTGAATTCCCTGGAATAATATAGCATCCAAAGCGGATCCAGATTTGCAATGGCACCGGCATAGTTGGAGATTTCAACCAATGCCACAGATCGCAAAGTATCCGCATGAAGTTTATAAGCGTTACTGCTTTGTTGCATGGCCATTACCATTCCCATGCGCTGGGTCTGCGGGCCATATGGGCCAAGCGGCCTCAGATCGGTTTTTGGATAATTTGGATGCAATCCCCAAGTCAGCCAGTACATTGGATTCAAGTGTAAAAAGCCGGGTTCTGGAACAAATTTATTCCTGTCCCATTGTTTAAACACCATGCGCTCTTGCTGGTAGCGAATGGCATTGTCGCGTATAGACTTTTGACCAAAAGCCATGGCGGTAGCCAGCCCTAAAAAGAGCAAAGCCAATATTATGTTTTTCATGATTAATTTTTTAAGTGTCTCAAATTGAAAAGCAGCTCCTCCGCTTTTCTTTTATCCTGGTTGATAAACCCCTGGTAAGGGTTGAGCGACCGGACTATTCCTGCCTGTTTCGCCCAGTAAATCGAACGACCAAGGCTATACACTAGAGTACGCATCACCTGCAACTCCAGGATCACCTTTTTCATCAGTAAATCGCGCTTATCAAAGTCCATCAATACATTTTCTCCTTCGCGCAAGACGAATGAGGACACCTCGGTAACCAGTTTAACTCCACGGTTTTTAAGCTGCCGGGCAACATCTTCAGCAAACAATAGCAAATGCGGATCATTAGCTGCGAGACCAAGCATATAGTTGCTTTCCGACACGATTTCGGTAGCCAATCGGCCTACCTGCCTGGCCATGATGCCTGTCTTCAACACCTGGTTCACCTCTATTAAAGAGCCCCGAATAATGTTCTGTACCAATACCACTGAAGATACGTTCAGGGTGATGTCATCCAACTGCTGCTTAATGGCTGACAAATTGCCATTATGTGTATTTTCCGCCGCAAGCCGCACCGCTCCGTTTTCGCTGACTGCAGTAAAGTGGTTCCTGTCAAAGATCACCCGTTGGGAAAAGCCCCGCAGACAAAAAATCAAAAGAGAAAATACCAGCAAAAACGCATGCAAAAATGTTCTCATATTAGGGCTGTTTTAAGATAGCTATCTGTCGCAAGATGTCATCGACCAACCGCTTGTCTTCCTTAACATATTCCCCAAAGGGATTTAGCCTGTTCAGTCTTTTCTTTTTACTTGCAGAAAGAAGGGATTGTGCGAGGCCTCGGGATGCTCCGGCGATTCGCCTGAGCTCGACTAGCACATGCCCAAACAGGATTTTTCTGTCTGAGGATTTCATTTGGTTTAAATCGCCTATACTGACCGCTAGGCCGTGTAGGTAATTGCTGAGTAAATGTGACTGCCCGAGGAGGTCTGCTTCTACATCCAGAGCCAGTGCGATCAGCAGCGGATCATCTGAGGCAAGTGAAATAATCTGCTGTTGCTGATCAATAATTTCTCCAATGATCGGCGCAGCTTGGATACCAATCTGAGCTGCGTCAATAGCCAGGCCTAAGACCTTAAATCTGGATTGTAGCTCTCTGTACTTTGACTTCAACCTGGCCATTTGGCCCCGGTTGACTTCCTCATTTGCCGAGGTCACCGCCTGTTTATCCCTGGCCTGCTTCTGCCGGTCATTTTCTGACTTGCTCTGATCTACCAGTTGATGAAGCAGCACTACATTGGTTTGCGCGAATAGTGATCCGTGCAGGATAAAAAATGCCAAAACAAAAAAACCATGCTTCACTGTTTTAAGTACTTAGCATTCCGGATGATGTCATCGGCAATGCGCTTGTCGATATTAATAAAACTGCTGTAGGGATTTAAGGAATTTAAAATGCCTCGCTGTTTCGCCCAATACATGGAGCGGTGCATGCCATACGCTACTCCGCGCAGGATTGTTAGCTCAGTGACTATCCTGCCCAGCAACCTCGCCCTTTCTCCGGAATCCATTAGATTATTTACTCCGCCGGATAGGACAAATGAGCTCACCTCAGCAGCCAGCGTGATTGATCGGCTCTTAAATTCCCTGGCACCACCCTCGGCAAAAAGCAACAACACCGGGTTGGAACCAGCAATTTGTAAAGCCTTATTGGCATCGGTAACAATATCCGAACTGATTTCCGCGATATCTTTTACAGCAAGCAGGTTTCGAACTACGGCAGACACCTCACTCAGTCCGCGGTAAATCTGCCCTTGCAGGTCATTGACGATTGCCAGTTGTCCGGTTACAGCCAGTTGTCCCCGTTGAATCAGCGTCAGGTTATCATTAGTTCTATTCAATTGTGAATTAATGATACTGCCATGTGATGCCATAGCAGCAGATGTGGTTGGATCGATGTAGACGGTTTGCGAATAAATTACGCCGTAAAACATCATACATACGACCCATAAAAATAGTCGTTTCATAAAATTAAGTTGAAAATGGGTAAATGCCTGAACGGTTCACTTCAGCGACAAAAGCAGATAGAGAGAGTCCACTTGTTTCCATATGCGAAACAAATGCATCCAGTGCTTTCGGATAATCCCCAAAATGCATTGCATAGGTTTCCACTGCATTTTTTTCTGGTTTTTCAGTTGTATAAACCAAGTACTGGTAAATAGAAAGTTCTATCCCATAAACCTCACCGACGGATCCCCGCTTGATATATACTTCTTTAAAGCGGCCCCGGCCTTCCTGATTGTCCAGTTTATTAATGGTAAAAATCTTTTTCTGTTCCGCCTCGGACAAAGACAACAAGCGGGCAATCTCTCCATAGTTGTCCTTAAATTTACTTTGGTCCAAAAGAATCACAGTATCTGATTCCGATATGATGCATTCCTTTAAGATGGGATTCCCCAGCACATCAGACAGGGATTGGGTGACTTCGATCACCTCTCCCCAAAACTTGCGGACTGTCTTATTTAAGTAGAGTAAAAATCCTGCCATCAGGGGTGACCCGATGGCCTTCCAGCATTCTTCTAAAATAAGACATTTACGCTGATGGGTACGAAAGCGCATCTTCTGGATGAACAGATCGATTATCGTAAGCGTAATGATCGGAAACAAAATTTTGTTATTCTGTACCGAATCGATTTCGAAGACTATAAAGGGTTCAGAAAACAGTGAATCATCAGTACGCTCGTTAAGAATCGTTTGATATTCGCCAGCCCGATAGAATTTCTTAAGCACAAATCGGCACTCATCCAAGTCAAAGGGGATACGCTCCTGCTCCTTAATCTGGGGGACACGCCACAGCATATATTCATAAAAGCTGTTGAAGTTCAGCTCGGATATCTCAAAAACATCTTTCCCATTGTTATCAGAATCGGAAAAATACGCGGCATAGTAACCAGAGATGACACTAGCTATCACATCGCGTTCGACCGAGGAAATCTGCCCCTCAGCACCTTTCCAAAGCAAGGAAACCAGGGTGATCAAAAAATCCTTCTTTTCAATGTTGTATTCAGATTGACTGATCAGAAAAGGATTCATCGTGATGGGCTTCTCCTCAGAATAAGTAACATATCTGGCCTTTAGATAGGAGTTTAGCCCTGAGTATGAATGGCCGACATCCACGATGACGACATCCATGTTGTACAAAAGGTACTGCTCTACCAAGGCATTGACGAACACCGATTTCCCAGATCCGGACGGCCCGCAGATGAGCTTATTTCTATTGTTCAGCCGCCCGGTGTTCAGGTTCGAAGGGTCAATCCCAAGGGGTATACCCTCACGGTTGCTAAAGCGGATCAGGAATTCGGAATCTTCATCCTGCTGCAGACTCTCTTTAAAGAAAAAGCAAAGTGCCGCATCTGCTGTCGTCAAAAACCAATCGTAAACTTTGAGTTCAACCCCATTGCCTGGCAGGGCAGTCCTGAACAATTCCATCTGGTTATAGCTTTGCTTGCTGGGCAAAATCCCTTGTTGAAAAAGAGAGGACTCCACGAAGTTACAAGCCCTTGAAATTTTATCCTGATCCGCGCAGATCAGAATATTGAAGTGCGCCTGAACCAACAACTGGTTTTCCCTGGCTACGTCTTCCATCAGTCTGTCGATGTCCTGCACACAAACCAGGTTGGCCGGATCCGGCACACCACTATGACGTTTGCGCTTGACTTCCAGTTTGGTTAATATCTGTTGTTGTCCCGGGATTTCAATGACCTGGTTGTAGATCATACTAGAATAACCCGGCACTTGGTGCAGGAAAAACAGGTTGTCTACCGGGAAGCCCTTCAGCGCAGCAGATTCCTGCCGATCACTGTACGGTCCGATTTCCTCTGGCAGATCTATAACGTCTGTATTGATCAGTGAAATACTTCTGATAGCCCGGCCACCAAGTCCCAGCTGTTGATCACCGCAAAGCAGGTTGTCCATGACCGGATGTTCGGAGGAAAACTCCATAGCAAGAATCCTGGTGACGTACTTCTGAATGTCAGATTCTGTTAACAATATAGGCGAAAGACCCGCTCCGGAAAATAAGTCCAGCAGTTTGTCTGTATGCTGAACCAATTCGGAAAGATGCTTTTGGTTGTATACATAAAAGGCACCTTTTTTCACTTGCCGGGTGAGGATGAGATACGTAACCACCTGTGTGCTGATCCTGCCTGAAAAATGGTCATTGTATTTTTGCTGAAGAAATGTAGGAGCTGGGCGTGAGCCAAACGTGTGTTTGGAAAAAACATCCTGCTTTTGTAGGAGATAACCTTCTCCAAGGATTTTGATGGCGTTGAGCAGAATTTGCTGATAGCCTTGATAGGGCTGGGCGTCAGCGCCATATTGTACGACCGGGTTTCTGATGCTCATGATCACCGAACTTTCACCACCATTTCCCAGCAAAATCGCCTTTCCCTGGAATTCATCGATTCCAGCAAAAGGCATTTCAAATGCCCGTTTATGTTGCATAGGATTTAGAAAAAGGGTTCGGGTGGATCATAACACCTTGATGTCGCGTCCTGGAATGAAGGCCGCCTTTCTGTTTGTGGAAGGTGTAAAACATACCTGCCGAAGCATTCAAAAGAGTAAACACTCCGCCCAGATACATATTGGACACAGCACCGATGATTCCTCCGGAAACCAGGCCAATGACTAGCGAACCGATACCCCAAGCGATAAACTTTCCACGAAAACCACGATAGATAAGGGGCTTCTGAAGCCCCTTATAAATTGGATAACGAACCATTATACGCCAAAAAAGGCTTTGATCACAACTGAGACCAAGACCAGGAAAAGACAGGAACCACCCCAGCCCATGATCTCTTTGTTGATGTCCTGATCACCATTGTTCCACTTAATGTAAACGCGTACGCCACCGATGAGGCCAACTACAGCGCCGATAGCCAGGATCAGAAAGGAAACCGGATCAATATAAGTGCTCAGTGAAGATGTGGCAGCATTTATACCGGTCACACCGCCGCCCTGTGCTTTGGCGGAATTGAAGGAAGTCATACCAATGACAACCAAAGACAATAGACTTTTAGGTTTTACTGTCATAAAGAAAGATTAATGGTAAAATATTGGATTAATAAATCCCGTAAAGGGCGCTGAGAAATCCTGCGACCAGCAGCAGGAACAGGCAGGAAAAAAACCAGCCCATAACCTGGGCATCAATGTGACGGGCACCGGATTGCCAATTGGCGTAAACACGAAGACCTCCAAACATTCCGGCGATGGCGGCCATCACCAGGATCAAGTCTGTTAAGCTGAAGTACCAGCGGTGAACTTCGTCTGCCGCCTTATAAAACTCTGCGACACCTGGCTGGGCATAGAGGGAAAGCGGGGAATTAGCGAAAAAGAAGGCAAAAAAAAAGACAGCGGGAACTGTCTTAAAAAAATTGGAAATCATAGTGATCAATAGGGAATTGCCCTGGTGTGCTCGATGAGTTCATCCTTGGCCCTGATCAGCAATTCGGCAATGCTCAAAGCGCCGGTGGCATGCACCAGTCCCGAGCTGAGCACACCGGAGGCGGATGCTGCTGTAGTCCCACCTATTGCCGGGATCTCCTCTACAGGTGCATCCTTCAGGTAGGATACAAGTAAGGGCTCCGAAGACTCTTCAAAGAAGAGTTCTTCCTGCGATGGTCCTGATGTTGGCGCCCTGTTAGAAATCAATAAATCAAAGGCCAGGTTCAGACCATAGTATAACAAATAAGCCATGCCTAACCAAAGGCCGAAAGTAGTCCATGTCATAAATCAGGATTTTTAAGTGAATCTTGGATATAGGTCTGCAGCCACGGATGGCGCGACAGCAGTTGGTGTAGTGCAAAAACGATCACCTTGTTCATCTCTACGCCCCGAACCAGCTTTAATCTCCGGAGCAGTTTCATCGTAGCAGCGTCCACCCGTATCATGCTTTTCTGCTCGCCCGAATACTGAAAGCCCTCCAACTGTTCGAAGAACCTTCCTACTTGGGCTTCGGTATACTTTTTGGGAGCCTGCACCAATGGGTTTAAATCAACAGCGGGTGCTGAAGGCCGGCCACGAACCTGATCAGCTTCTTGTTGGATTTCAGGGCTGACATCCATAGTCTGTCCATCGTCCTTTTCTGCAACGGGGGGCTGCTGGTCACGGAGTTTTTCTCTGATTTCATCCGCGAGGCTTTTAATCTGCTGGTTCATAAAGCGCCCTCCCTTGGAATGTATTTGTCATAAATCAATTCCAGTAATGGAAGGACGACAGGAAGTACGATTGCTGGTGTTTCATTGGTGTTCAAACGCTGAAAATCTACCCGGTCTGCAATTACGGGGCAGAGTTTGCCGAAACGCCCCAGTACCTGGTCCACCTGTTGCCGGGTCTCATAGCGTACCGTACTTTTTATCCTGTTGGGCACAAAAAGCAAAGGAGCGCGGTTATTGATCCGCTGGGTCACCATTGAAAAGAGCAGTGTTGAGTCTACTGAAAACTCGTCGTAGTTGAACGGGCAAAGTATCAGATCGGCCGAGAGAAAAACCGGGATCAGTCCGTCATCATCCATCTTTCCCGGCAAATCAATTAGCAGCAACTCGCCTTTTTTTCGCTGGATAGCTTCTAGTAGTATTGGAAAATGTTTCAGGTCGCAAGGGATCACCTCATACGGTTCAGGGTTTTCCAGCACCTTGGCCTTTTCATATTTAGTGACAATGCTTTGCTGGTAATCCATATCCAGAACAGTAATCCTGCGCTTTCGAACCTGGCTCAGGTAGTTCGCCAGCAGCAGGGTGAGTGTGCTCTTGCCTGCGCCACCTTTTTGATTGCCAATTAAAATGACCATAAAAAAGTGATTAAAAAGTTAATAATTATCGGGTATTTGTTCGGGCCTTCCGTTTTCGCCTGCGGGTTGGTCCAAAGATCTGCTCGTCATCGACGTCGCCTGAAATATCCAGACGAAGATCCTCCAGTGCAGATAAGAAAGTTGTTGCTCCGGACTGCTCATTTTGATCTTTTTCAACATCAGCTGTCCAGGCGGACGCTTTGCTTGCGTCAGGCTCAGAATGCGGAAAGGGAAGAATAGCCTCATTCAGTTCACGAATATCCTCATTGGGAGTTGCTGTTATGGCAACTGCTTTTTCTGGTAAAGGTTCATTGTTCCTGGTGATCGGGACGATCAGATCCTTGATGTCCATCAGCTCTTTCCCTTTAAGTACCATTTTCTCTTTATGATCTAAAACAGAAAAGCCGTAAGGTGGCTTGCCTGGAGCGCCGTGATATAAAACCTGCAGCCCAAATTTCTGATGGAGTACTTCAGCTAGTTTTGACGAATAGGCGAATGCCGGGCCAGCGGCTCCTCCGGGCAATGGCTTGGAGACGGGAAACACTTCTCCGGAATGCAACGCGCGGTAGCGTTCGACTATCGCCCGGAGCTGGATTATGCGTGTTTTGTTTTTCTCATAGACCGCAATCCGGCCGTCTACCTCGCCCAGTGCTACCTTGCCCAGCAATTGACCAAATTTATATACCTGGTAAGTCGCACCTTTCAGTTCCAATTTGTATCCTCTGGCTTCCATAAGCATTGCAAATTGAGGCCGGGTGGAAAAGTTATAGGCTAGTGCTTCTCTGGTATCTTTTGTATACTGTTCTGCAGGATCCTGAGCCATGATCCGGTTTAGCACCTGGTATGCTTTTAACTTTTCAAAAGAGTCATTGATTTTTTTTCCAGAACGGTCAACCCGGGTAGAGACAATATGCACGTGTGCGTTGGCTGTATCGCTATGGAAGACGACAATGTAAGGCTGCATTCCATAGCCCATTCCTTTCATCCATTCAGATGCAATTCCAGTAAGTTGCTGCTTCGTATGCGACTGCCCTTTACAGGAGATGCTGACATGCAGCTGGGGATATTTTGTTTTTGAACTTCGGGAAGACAATGCCTCAAGGTAATTGATGTAGTCAGAGGGTCGTAGGTTATCAAGGCCCTGCAAGGCGCCGAATCCAGACACCAGCATGAGTTCACCTTTATCCTTTTCCATCTTACCAGAATTGTATCCTACACCACTGAAGGTTTCGGACTTACGCAAGATTTTCACGATCATTGATCAACCGGTTATTAAGCGGATCAGCTGCCGCATCATTTGTTGTATCTCTATGTGCTGCTCCAGGTAACGTGCGAAGTGCTGGTTAAATGCCGAGATCACTTCACCATCCAGCATTCCCCGTTTGTTCAGGACATTTGCATGCCGGGCAAGTTGGTTGATATTATTTCCGCTTCTCCCTAATTCCGATCCAATACCGTCCAGAGAGGCTAGGAGTTCAGAAGTATTAATCACCACTTGTCCATGTAGGCTGAGAAGTCTGGAGCGGATAAGTTCCGTCCGGGTAATCCCAAGCTGCCTGGCCATAGCCATTACCTGCTGATGCTCTTCTTCGGTCAGCTTCGCCTTTAATAAATGTTCACGCTTTCCCGATTCCAGCACAGGCCTACCTACCTTTTTTGAATCTGTTTTCATAGGCTTTGAAAAAATACGAATATCGAATTACGACAATTCGCGATTGGCTGGCTTAGCACTTAGCTGATTTGCAGTAGCCCGCGGCAAAATACCGGCACTTTTGTATTCGGCAAGTTGTGTTTTCGGGTACCCGAAAACTAACTTGCCTTTACCCGCCTCTCCCCCTGATCAGGGGAGAGGTACGGGAAAAGGAGTAAAAACCTCGCGCAACTTGGGGTTTTAGCAAATTGGCTATTCGGCTGCTTAGCTAATCGGCTGGCAAAGCAGCCAATTGTAAGGCCAGCTATTAAATAAGTCCGCTAATCACTTAGTTCGCCAATTGGCCAATCGCTGGGCTAGCCAAGTAATAAGCAATTTGGCTGGCTGATGCGCTAACTCGCCTATCCGCCATCAACAGATTTGGTCGTTTCCGATTCTGCACCTTTAGGGGCCTCGGTTGACCGTCGATCACTTTGCTTTTCCTGAAAGCATTTAAGTACTTCTTCTAATGCATTGGCCTTACCTAATAAATAAGCGATCACTACTTTTGATTGGCTGCGCGTGGCTTCTGCTGCAAAATAAAGAGCGGCAACAAGAAGCAGTAGGTTACCGGCTATCACCGATAAGGCTAACAGGAAATTTAAATTGGAATTGATAAAACAGTACATCATCATCTTATTGGTTAGTAATAATTGGTTTAACGTTTATAGGTATTCAGAATTTTCTGAAAAACCCCTTCTTCTTCCCAAGGCATTCTTAGCTCAGGCTCATCCATAAGCATCGCATTGTAATCCTCATAACCCCGATAAGCCGATGCACCGTCAATGGCATCCGGATAAACAGCCTGGAAAGAAACAGTTGCTTTTCGTCCCGCATCGTCGTTGTCGAAAAAGCACGTTTTTTGCTCAAAGTCCGCAGTCGCATTAATCGCATGTTCTATCATTGCTATGCTGTTGAGCACATACACAGATGACTTATCACCTGGATTTTTCGTTGCCCAGCTCAGGTAATCCATCATCCCTTCAAAGAGTACCACCTGGTTCGGATCACCTTTAAACAAACTCATCCCTTTTTGACCGAGGCAATGCTTCCATTGGGCAGCAGTACGAATCTCCCAGTCCATGTACTCATTCTGCCAGCCAACGCCAAAAAGTTTTTTTCCCGCTCTTGGACCGGCGATGCAGCGAAGATAGACTTCTGAAAGCTTGCCCTGTGCAGCCTCCCAAACCTTTCGGGACTTAAGATATTCCTCTAACAAAGGGTTGCTCCCTAAAGGCTTTATACAAAACAGCTCATAGGATTGTACCTTTTCGGCCTTTCTTGGCCTGGGCTCCCTGGGTCTTTCCGCAAAAATCAGCTTACTTTCCGGCAGATCGCATACCTCCTTTATTTTTTTCAACACCTGGTAAAAGCTGAGTCCAGGCCAGTAGGTCACCCCAAAACTGATCAGATCACCTCCGCCGGGAAGACCAAAATCATACCACTGGTTGGTATCCGCTCTGACGGTAAAGGAAGGCGTACGGTCCCCGTTTCGTATTGGACTATGGTATTTCAGTTCTCCCCCGGATTTACTGATCGGCTGGTGGCCTAAGCGGCGGAGCAACTCCGGCAAGCTTACCTGCTCACGAAGTGCGTTGGCATCGATGTAGTGGTTCATAAGTTATGGGTTTACAAAGAGTGGAAAATTTGGAATCCAGGAAATTGCGATAGCCCTCATTTAACGGTGCATATTGCACTGAGCGATCTATCACGCTGCCGTACCTCAGGTCAATCCTTTTCCAGAACCGTTCGTTACTGAAAAAGAGTTCTGCCTGCTTAAAGTAACGGCATAGAAAAATGCCTGCCTCCAGGAAATCTGATGAGTTTAGTACAATGACAGTATGATCCGGAGCCTTATAGAACTGATACCATTTCAAAAATTCAAAATAGGTTTCAAAAATGGCAACCCGTGAAGGACTTCCTAATCTTACCGTGATCGCTTTTTGTCCAAGTATTCCACGCCAGCGCGCATTCTGTATCACCCAGCCACCCGCCTCATTGGGCCATCCCAATGCGGAATAACTGTACAATGTTCCGTCAATGCGTCTGCTATAGTGTACCTCCTGCAACAACTCATTTGCCCAAGGCCAAAGGCCAAGATGTTTCAGGTATCTGGTCAAAACCCCGGTAGTGCCTGTGGGCAGGATTCGATCAATGGTGAAATCAGGAGCATTGGTTAGGCGTGGCCTTAACCATCGGATGGCGTCAGAATCTTCAGGATCTCCGCCGAGCTTTACAAAAGTATCAAGATGAACGATAGACATAATCTTAGGTTTTTATAATTAGCTAAAAACACAAAAGGGGCTAAAAAGCCCCTCTGCAAACATTCTCTGGCAAACGCATCCTGAAAATGTATATCAAAAATGGAACTACCTGCGTAAGGATCTACCTCCCTCGTCCAAACGGACTGCCTGCGGATCACTGCCCCGTCAGTAAATGTCAAAAGACGATTACTGGCATTGCGCAGCTGCACTACAATTTCCGGAGAGTTAGGCCGGAAATGCTTCGTTCCATGATGTCAAAGATCTTGCTTGGTAACAAGATCAAAATTGCGGAGAGCAAATCTGATGTATTCCCCATTTCTGAAAATGGGGAACGATTTAATTTTGCTTATTTAGTTTGCGTTTAGTTGCCTTGAATCGATCCTTCTCCAAAATGTGCTCCTGTACGGCTGACATCATCTCTTCCAGATATTTGGTATAACTGCTATTCTTTCGACGCTGCAAATCCGCGAACATGCGGTAAGCATCTCCCAGATCCACGCCCAAAGTATCTTCGAGCCATTCTACTATATCCCGGACTTCTACTTTGCCATCATTCATTCGCCTGGTATAATAAATGCCGTAAGCAATTTCAATGAGCTCAATCTTGTCTCCGGTCCATCGTCTCTTGCTACCTTTGAGCAGTGCCTGCACATATTCACTCTCCGGATTTCGGTACAATAAACGAAGCTTACGTCCGGTATACTCCTGCAAACGGTCATATGCCATGAATCTGGCAAAGGTGTAACCTTGGTTTGTGAGGAAGCGCAAATCGAAGGGTGTATTAACAGGTAAGGGGCTCAGTGCTTTATAGTTCTTTGGCAGAAAAAACATATGATCCCTATCATCTTCATCTGCAAGGTAGTACTCATAAACTGCCCGGTGCTGGTCAAAAAATCGAAGCTGGTATTGATATTCCTGTATATAAAAATCCCTAACCATGATATCTGTACCATGCTGGGGTACAAGTTTGAGCATAGCTGCCAGCTCGTTGTAATAAATATACCAGGAATAAAAACGCGGATAAATATGCTTGAAAAAATAAATTTCTTCAGTGTCATCCTTGAAACTATTCTCCAGAACGAAATTCTCAAGCAATTTTAAATTATGGCCGATGCAAATGTTAAAGTTATCGAGCTTTTCTGGATATTTTGTTAATGAGCTTTCAATGCTTCTCAAACCTTCTTCGAGCTGTTCATACAGCTCTGAGCTAAAATCGTATATCATAAGTTTTTGATTAGGTAAGTGACTTATTGTTCAAGTTTGTTCCTGTCAATACAGTCTGATTCTTGTTAAAAATCTACGGGAACATGACTTTGGCTTAGATCTTTGAAAAAACCAATTTCATTGCCTGTTGCCTTTACGGAAAAATCGGGTACTATTCTTTCCGTTTGGTTAGTCACGCTAGTAGTGGCACAACCGGGGCATCATATCGCATTCGATTATGTAGACCATGGCAAACCAATTCTACTAATGCAACAATTTCTTTTTTAGAATAAATTCCTGAAAAATCTTTTATCATAACGCATATTTATTTGGTGAATAAGCGCCAATTTGGGAGGATTTTATTTTGCAAAAAAGTGACAAACATGACATAGGACATGTGTCACATTTGTTAATAAGCGGCTATAATGATATGCTGAAAGGGATATTTATGTTACACTTTGGGGTGGTGATTTTTTTGTAAATACCTCTTTTTATTTGGTAAACGTTAAGTACATTTGAGATACAAAATAATGCAGAAATAAATAATATATGGAGATAACACTTTGTGCTAAAAGGACATAGCCAAAGTTATAATAAAAGGCCGCGTTGTAGATTCAAACTGGAGCATGGCGGCCATCTTAGCAAAAAAATAAAATTCATTTCTTAAAGGCTTAATCAGATTAATGCTCTTCTATTATGCAAGAGAAAAGACAAGGCAATGAAGGATTTCTTGATCGAGCTATTGATCAATTACCTGTTAGTGATCACTTCAAAAATAAAAGTGTTGAACTGGGTTTTTCAACAATAAGAAATATTACGGATTTAGGCTGGGGAAAAGTTATGAAACTTAATGGTTTTTGTTATTCGTGGTTCAATGAGCTGGTTAAATTATTAAAAAATCAGGGTTTACTGGATTTTTTAGAAACAAAATAATCAACAGAATCTTAAACTGTTCAGGAAAATGAGTATCTATATAAGCGACCATTGTTGTGAGCCATGATCTTACCTTTCTGACAACTTTAGGCGAAAATTCCCAGCTTGGTGCAAATATATTCCGCATATATTGGGGGGAAGCATTTGAGTTTTTTGTCCGATCTGTTTTGATATGACGCTCTACAAATCTGTACAAATTTGCATTGTATCTTGTTTTTATGAAATTGACACCCCGCATCACCTTAAAGAAAAAAAACAATTCTTCTAAGGTTGAAGAAACTTCAAAATAATGCCATCCTTTTTTCTGTCCTGTTCCACCAATGATGTCAGGGTTCACAACTTCCTTAATCTTACCAATGATTTCAAGCTCACTAAGAATAGAGCCCCGTACAGATTCCAGTATTGGCTGGACTTCCGGATTATAACCTTTGCTCACTTCAGGACGGATATTTCCAACGACCTTAAGAAGGTGAAGTAGCGTTATTTCCTGTTCTTCAAAGGGGGCACTCTGAACTATCATATTTTCTGTAAATTCAACCATAAAATAGTAGAAAGGCAGTGGATTGAAGTTGTAGCCTATCAGCAGTTTTATTAAATTCAACGTATCATCATCTGAATCTTGGGATTCCACGAAACGACATAGTGCGCGAACTAGCTTTTTATAATATACGTATTGATGCCAGTTTTTAAAATTGAAAGTTCCAGAATCCTCAAACTTGTCAAGGAAATTGCTGATGATTAAAACTAGGCTTTCATCTACTGCTTTTCTTTTCAAGCCGGTAATTATGGTTTGTTTTTTAGATAGAACATCCTTTTCGATGTAAAAGACCCACCGGGGAACTTTGCCAAGAAAGTTGAAGTTTTTTGAAAAGTTTATCTTCAGGAACTCCAAAACTTTGACTACTTCACTTTCTATATCTTTAAACAGAAGCCTTTGTCTCACTTGCCAATCTGTAGTGGATGATTCCACTTCTTTGTAATATTCAAAAACTTTGTCAGCGAAGACCGTTAAGCGATCCTGTGTTATTTTGATAAATACGGAAAGCTTTTCATCTGTATCCTGCTCACCAATACGTTCCTGTAGTCTTTCGCTGAAAGCACTCCAAGATTCCTTTAGCTGATGTTCCTTTTTTACATAATCTTTTTCATTCACATTGAAATCCCTTAACTGTCCATAGGAATCAACGTGCGTTTGTAGGTTATTTAATACTTGGTTCATATGATCGTCTTTCTAAAATCCCTTTTAGAAATCGACACTTAATTTTTTTCAGAGGTGAGGTGAACATGTCTTTCATTTGGGATGATGGCGTAATAAAGAATAAATATCACGAAATTACGTATGAAAACGAAATTAATTTTTGTCATCCAAAAACGTGTTTCTTCCCAAAATAAAGCCCAATTTCAGCCATACATGACATATTTCAACAAAAAAATGTCATGCGAATTAATTGAAAAAACTTCGTTTATTGGGGGTTTTACCAAAACACTTACCTATGAAAGCCCTTGTAGAAAAACTTGAAAGCTTTAATACTGCTACCAAAGACACTGTTGACTTACTAATTAATCTCTTTGTAAAAACCGAATTTAAGAAAGGCTGGATCTTAGGTGATTCTCCCTGGCAGCAGACACCGACGCTTTTTTATATATCTGACGGATTGCTAAGAGGAACTGTTGAATATGAAGAATCGGTATATACTATGTGGTTAATGGAAAACGGATTTCTGATTCCTGGGAACAGGTTCCTAAGTAACCGCAACGGTGTTACTGAAATTATTGAATTTCTAACTGACACTCACGCTTACGCGCTCAACTTATATAGAGCTGACAGTATTGCAAAGGGAAATGTGTCCCTCTATAAAATGCTGCTTGAAATATATGAAGAAAACTTGATTGAAGGTCGTAAAAGGGAACTGATGCTAAGAATGGAAACTGCTGAGGAGCGAATCAACTACTATAGAAAAAGCAATCCCTCTATCATCTATAAAACGGACAAACATATCTTCGCCCCGTATGTCAGAATGAGCGTTCGCCATCTAGACAGGTTTAAAGGCGAAAAATAGGTAAGATATTCTTTTGAAGTTAGACACCTGTCTTAAATATATGCGACACCAGTCCAAAAACTCGAGACACTGAAACGGCTAAATCGAGACATAAAACATCTTTTCTCCTCAAATCCCTACCTAACTTTAGATCAACAAACTAATTGAATGTTTAACTAAAAAAGAAAGGGTTGCTGTGACAAAGAGTATCAATATTGGAGTAGGTTACGCATCTGCTCACCGGACATCCTACCGCACATTTATTGATGAGTGTACTCATCTTAATAACTTAATTTTAAACTTAAACATCAAAGCCATATGGCACTTACTAAAAAAGTAATAGGAGCGGTTGCAGCGATTGCTCTTATATTAACAACAGTATTAACTTTCGCTTTTAAAGCGGACAACAGTGCAGTAGCTTCTAGAAAGTTAGCTCCAGTT
>Ga0247810_10000836_pt1 | contig 24684 bp, 21 predicted proteins | sample UWRJL119311C1_FD_179918 | JGI IMG/M metagenome (GOLD analysis project Ga0247810, IMG submission 179918) | Plant litter microbial communities from Arlington Agricultural Research Station in Wisconsin, United States - UWRJ-L119-311C-1 | ecosystem: Environmental > Terrestrial > Plant litter >... | reverse complement strand
CCTGTTTTTTTCTGCCTGTAAAAAGCAATCTGTAATTCCAATAGAAGAAACTAAATCTTCCATTAAACCTGTAACAAATACAAAAGACTCAATTGAAGGCATTTATAACGCATTGATTGACTCCAATAATACAGACGACTGTACACTTGCTATTGAATTGATTAAAACCAAAAATGGTTATCACTTTTCATTAAAAACAAATGCAAGAAATATTCAGGGCAAAGCTAAGTTTGTTAGCAATGGACCTGAAGAAAAGTACATCGTTTTAGAAGACATCCCGTGGGATGAATATGAAGGAGATATCAGCAATGAAGAAGACACAATAACTAGAAATGTAGATATCCCAAAAGGAATCGATTTTCTTTACAAAAAAGATACGTTAACCCTTCAGAATTATGGAAACGCCATGAATTATTACACCAAACTTGGAGAATGTGGTGCTAAATATATCCAATTGGTAAAAAAATAAAATTCCAAATCTCAGCATACCTGATATTTGGAATTTTAAATATTGATATTGTATTTAAGCCTATCCCTTAATCTGTTTTAATGAAGTCTTAATCCCTTTAATTAATGAAGAACTGAAACCATTGTGTTCCATTTCATTCAGACCTACAATCGTACAGCCCTGAGGAGTTGTTACACGGTCAATTAACTGTTCCGGATGCACTCTTTCCTCCAGAAGCATTTTTGCCGCTCCTTTTACGGTTTGTGCTGCAATTGCCAAAGCTGTCTGAGAATCAAATCCAATTTCGATTCCGGCCTGCATCGAAGCACGAATGTATCTTAAAGCATAAGCGGTTCCACAAGCGCCTAAAACTGTGGCTGCATCCATTAATTTTTCATCAATAACCGGAGCAGTTCCTAAATCCTGAAATAAATCTACGATTGGCAATGCTTTTTCCCTGTCTTTTTCAGGAAAAGAGATACATGTCGCCGATTCACCAAATTGTGCGGCAATATTCGGCATGATCCTAATTACCGGATATTGATTATTTGTTTTATTCTGAAGGGTTTCCAATGACAATCCGCTTACTGCAGATGCAATTGTTTTTCCCTGGATAACCGGTAAAATCTCTGCCAAAACAGTATCAACCTGATATGGTTTTATAGTTAAAATAATCACATCGGCTTCCTGGATATTATGTTTATTATCCGATGAAACGGCAATTCCCAATTCTGTTAAATATTGAATACTGGCAGTATTTCTTCTGGTTACGGTTACTTTATGACTTTGTGAGAATTTCGCAATTCCCAGGGCAATAGAAACGCCAAGGTTTCCTCCTCCTATGATATGTACTTTCATTCTGGTTGTTAATTTATATTCTAATTGGTTAATAGCATTTTTTTGAATAATTCAACATTTTTTAGAATCCCAAAATCAATTTGGCTACTGTAAAATACAGCATAATTCCAAAAACGTCGTTGGTTGTGGTGATAAATGGTCCTGTGGCGATAGCAGGGTCTATTTTCTTTTTGTGTAAAAAAAGCGGTACTAAAGTTCCCAAAGTGGCTGCAAACAAAATGACAACCATCATAGAAATTGAAATCGCCAAACCTACCAGATATTGCTGGTACATAACAGAATGATAGCCGAGCAAAAGCAATGAAATAATACTTCCGGAAATCATTGAAACGGTAATTTCTTTGGTAAAATATCCGCGGCTGAATTCCTTTAAAGTTCCGTTTGCCAAACCCTGAACTACAATTGCCGATGCCTGAACACCAATATTTCCGGCAGTTGCCGAAAGCAAAGGCACAAAAATAATTAAGGTTGAATAAGTTTGAAATGTCGCTTCATTTCCCTTTAAAACAAAAGAAGCCACAATTTCGATTACCATTCCGATTAAAAGCCATGGCAGGCGCGCTTTTGTAAGTTCCAAAACACTGTCATTCGATTCAACGTCCTGCGTAATACCGGCAGCTAATTGGTAATCCTTGTCAGCTTCATCTTTAATAACGTCTAAAATATCATCAATAGTAATTCTTCCAACTAAACGACCTAATTCATCCACAACAGGAATTGCCTCCAAATCGTATTTCTGCATGATTCTCGCTACCTCAACATCTTCAGTATCTACGTTTACGAAATTTAACTTTCTGATATAAATATCACCAATCTGTGTTTTGGTTGAAGTTGTCAATAAATCTTTCAATGATAATCTTCCTTTTAAGCGGTTTTCATCATCCACCACATAAATTGAATGTACTCTGGACACGTTTTCAGCCTGAATACGCATTTCTTTCACGCAAGTCAGTACATTCCAATTCTCATTGACTTTTACCAGCTCTTTTCCCATCAAACCACCGGCAGAATTTTCGTCGTAACGCAACAAATCGACAATGTCTTTTGCGTGTTCAACGTCAATTAACTCCGAGATTACTTCAGCTTTGATTTCCTGCGAAAGTTCGGCGATAATATCCGCGGCATCATTGGTTTCAAGCTCATCAAGCTCTTCTGCAATTTCTTTTGGTGAAAGTCGGCTTAAGATGTTCTCACGCAAATCATCTTCCAGTTCAAGAAGAATCTCAGCGGTTTTATCACTATCTAAAACCTTAAAAATATAGGTTGCTTCATCGAAATCCAGTTCATCCAGGATTTCGGCAATATCAGCGTGGTGCAGATCGTTAAGTAAAACTTCAAGTTCTTTGTCGTTTTTATTAACTATATGCTCCTCTAATTGGTGTATTAATTCTTTACTAACTTTGAACTCCATCGGCTTCTATTTTTTGAGTCAAAACAATAAATTCATCAACGCTAAGTTGTTCAGGACGAAGGTTAAAGATAGTGTCTTCTCTTAAACTATCTGATAAATTTAATGTTTTCAAACTGTTACGTAATGTTTTTCGTCTTTGCTGAAAAGCAGTTTTCACTACCGTAAAAAACAACTTCTCACCACATGGAAGACTATAATCTTCCTTTCGGGTCATTTTCATCACACCCGATTTTACCTTGGGCGGAGGAATAAAAACATTTTCGTCAACAGTGAACAGATACTCAGTATCATAGAAAGCCTGAGCTAAAACGGATAAGATTCCGTACGCCTTTGAGCCTTTTTTTTCGCAGATTCGTTCCGCCACTTCTTTTTGAAACATTCCCGAAAACTCCGGAATCTGATGTTTTAATTCTAAAGTCCTGAAAACGATCTGTGTTGAAATATTATAAGGAAAGTTTCCGATAATGGCGAATTGCTTGTCTTGGTAAACCTCCTTTATATTGTATTTCAGGAAATCCTGAGAGATAATCTTATCTTTTAATTTTGGATAATTTTCATCCAAATACACAACAGATTCCGTGTCAATCTCAATTACATGCGTGTTAATTGGTTTGTCAAGCAAATACTTAGTCAACACACCCATCCCCGGTCCTATTTCTAAAACCTCTTCGTATCCCTTTAAGCTCAAAGTATCGGCAATTGCTTTTGCGATGCTTTCGTCTTTCAGGAAGTGTTGTCCTAAATGTTTTTTGGCTTTTACTTTTTCCATTATTTCTTTTAGATTGTTAGACTTCTTAGATCGTTAGACTTCTTAGATTTTTAGAAAAAGCTTCTAACTGTCTATGAAGTCTAAAAATCTAACTATCTATTTTAATGTTCCGAAATCACTTCCAATTCTGTTCTGAAAGAAAGCATTTTATCAGCAAACAATTCAAGAGCTTCCTGACGAAATTTTGGCGCATCCTCCAGATAATATTTCTCTAAAGTTGCTTTGCTGTCGGTAAAATACTGAACCGAATAGGTAATTCCGCCCATTTCTTCTTCAATCAAAACTTTTACAATTCGTGCCGAAGAAAACTTGTTGGTAGCGAGAATTTCCGGAATATGTTTTTCCTGCATCCATTGTAACCATTGGTCATGAACGCTCTCGTGTATATTGGTAGTAACGTTGTAAATAATCATTTTTTCTTAGATTGTTAGATTGTTAGACTTCTTAGATTGTTAGACATCTAATGATCTAACCTTCTAATAATCCAAAAATCTATTTTTATAAATTCTTGTCTCCTCTTAACTCTCGGTATTTTTTTCTGGCATCAACAAAGTAAATACTGTCCTGATGGTTAAAAATTACCTTTTCATACAAAGGTTTTGCTTTTTCAATATCTTTTAATTCGTCGTTATAAATTTCTGCTGAAAAAAACAATGCTTCATCAATGTAAATTCCATCACTATGCTGGTCAATGATCTGCTGGTATTGGCTTAAAGCTGAATTATAATCTTTCAGACTTTCATAGATTTTACCTAAACGCAACATTGTTACAGCTTCGATTTCCTGTCCTTTAAAAGACTTTAAAATGTTCTGAAACTGTGTAATAGCTTCCTGTTTCTTATTCTGATAAATTAAAAAATCACCTTTTGCAAATTGCTTTAATGCTGTCTGAGTCGAATCGGCAACGGTATTGTCATTAATCAGTAAAAAATATTCCAATGCATCATTGGCTATCAATTGCGTATTCGCCGACTTTAATTCCTTGAACTGTTTTAAAGCCCATTCAAAATCGGTTTTAAAATAACTTGTTTTAGCCGCTTTTAAACTTGCTTCGTGCGACATCATATCATTTTTTAAATCCAACTGAATTTGCGAATAATAAATCAACGCCTGATTGAATTTTTCTTCCAAAAGCAAAATATCACCCAATTCCATTTTAGCGTCAGCTTTCTGATACTCGTTTAAATTAAGTTCTAACGCTTTTTTTACAATCGCTTTGCCTTCTTCTGTCTTTTTTAAATTAAAAGCCAGGAAATGCGCCTGAATTAATTGCAAAGATAAGGTAAAAGGAGTTATTTCATAGGTGGTAAGCAAATGTTCTAATTCGGTACTGATCGCCGGGTAGTCTATTTCAGAAGCTTTATCGATTTTGATCTGCATCAAATTGGCATTGGTCTGAATCAGCAAACCCAAATCTTTGGTATTCAGTAAAATAAAATTTAAAATTTCCACAGCTGTTTCAGTATCATTTTCACTCAGTGCAAACTGACTTAAATTCACAATACTCGTTAACGACTCCGATTCTCGTTTATAAATGGCTTTTTCCTGAATAAATGCTTTTCCAAATTCTTTCTGCTGCACATAAAACCAACTCAGATAATGATTCCAGAATACGTCCTGATCTTTTTGGGTTTTCAGGATTAAAGCCTTACGCATAGCATCTTTGAAAGCAGTATTATCAGTTTCACCATTCATGAAACGTGATAATTGTGTCTGAATCAAATTTGAATTTTGCGGATTTGTAAATGATTCCGTCAGTAAAAGATCGATCATTAAATCTGTTTTGCCTAATTGACCGTATAACATTCCGATCTGGAAATTAAAATTGTAATTCGGCTGTACCTGCATTGCGGTTTGATACGCTTTCAATGCATATTCCAACAATACTTTTTTCTCAAATGAGTTCGCAATTCCGTAAACATCATTCGGACTCGTTTTAATTTTTTCAATCGCCTGATCGTAGTAATTTTTGGCTTTAGCTTCGTTTTTTTGAAGTTGGAAATTATAACCCAACTCTACTAAAAAAACACCTTGTTTGTATCGGTTATAGCGCTCCTGAATTGCTTTCTCTGCAATAGCAAACTGTTGTAATTGCTGATAACTTTCGACAGTTCTTAAAAAATACTGGGTATTGGATGGGGAACTTTTTAAAAGCTCTTCGTAACTGATTTTCGCTTTTTCGAAATCGCCTTTATCATAGTAATATTGAGCAAGCTGCTCATTTTGGGAGAATACAAAACCTGACCACAACAAAACGATATAGATAAAGATGTTTTTCATATTTCGGATTTTTTAAAGTTGTAGTTTTAGTTCTTTTAGAAACTGTTTTTATACATTATCTAATTTAAATGTATTGTTTTTTGCTTTTGATTTCCAGATAATCAAAGTTAAGCCAATTAAAATAAATGGAATACTTAAAATCTGCCCCATATTAATGAGCATATTATTTTCGAAAGCTTCCTGATTTTCCTTAAAAAATTCGATTATAAAGCGCGCCAGAAATAACAAGGTAAGAAAACATCCAAAAATGATTCCGCTTGTTTGCTTTATTTTTTCTGATTTAAACATAAAAAACAAAATTCCGAAGATAAGCAGATAGGAAAATGCTTCATATAATTGTGTTGGATGTCTCGGAATCAAATCATCTCTTTGAAATACTACGCCCCAGTTTCCGTTGGTTGGTTTTCCATAAATTTCTGAATTCATAAAATTACCAAACCGGATAAACGCAGCGGTAATTGGAACTGCAATCGCCATTCTGTCTAAAATCCACAACAGTTTTACTTTGTATTTTCTGCAATATAAAAGTATGGCAATCAAAACTCCAATGGTCCCGCCATGGCTTGCCAATCCCTGAAAACCTACAAATTGATAGGCTCCGTTAATTTTTTGAATCGGCAAAAGAATTTCGATGGGATGCTGAAAAAAATAATCCGGTTCGTAAAAAAAACAATGCCCTAATCGCGCTCCTAAAATGGTTCCAACAACTACGTAAATCAGCAAACTATCCAGATTTTCTAAGGATACATTTTCTTTTTTATAAATATTTCTAACAAAGTAAAAACCAAGCAGAAGTCCGGAAGCAAAAAGTGCTCCGTAATATTTTAAAGGAAAAGTATCTGTAATCCAAAAAATAACAGGATCGACATTCCAGTTTAATATTCCACTCATTTTACTCTGTTTTTATTGTAAAAAAGAAGACCTAACAGATTACAAAAACCTGTTAGGTCTAACTAAAGTACTATATAATTAGTTTATAATATCAAATCCACAGTAAGGGCGTAAAACTTCAGGGATTACGATTCCTTCCGGTGTTTGGTAGTTTTCAAGAATTCCTGCTAAAACGCGTGGTAAAGCCAATGAACTTCCGTTAAGCGTGTGAGCCAATTGTTTTTTTCCTTCTTTGTCTTTAAAACGTAATTTCAAACGATTTGCCTGAAAAGTTTCAAAGTTAGAAACAGAACTAATCTCTAACCAACGATCCTGAGCCGTAGAAAAAACTTCGAAATCATAAGTCAAAGCTGATGTAAAGCCCATATCGCCACCGCATAAACGTAAAATTCTGTAAGGTAATTTTAGTTCTTGTAAAATGTTTTTTACATGTTCTACCATTCCGTCTAACGCTTCATAAGATTTATCAGGATGTTCTACACGTACAATTTCTACCTTATCGAATTGATGCAGACGATTTAATCCGCGTACATGCGCTCCGTAAGAACCTGCTTCACGACGGAAACAAGGTGTATACGCCGTATATAAAACCGGCAATTCAGTTTCTGTTAAAAGTACATCACGAAACAAATTCGTAACCGGAACCTCAGCCGTTGGAATCAAATATAAATCATCAATGGTTGAATGATACATTTGTCCTTCTTTGTCCGGCAATTGTCCTGTTCCGTAACCAGAAGCTTCATTTACCAAATGCGGCACCTGAACTTCATTATACCCTGCAGCCGTATTTTTATCTAAAAAATAATTGATTAAAGCACGCTGTAAACGAGCCCCTTTTCCTTTGTAAACCGGAAAACCAGCTCCGGTAATTTTTACACCCAATTCAAAATCGATGATGTCATATTTTTTTACCAATTCCCAGTGAGGCTGTGCGCCTTCGTGTAACACCGGAATATCACCTTCCTCAAAAACATTTAGGTTTTCTTCAGGTGTTTTTCCTTCAGGAACAATATCTGCCGGAAGGTTTGGTAAAGTGTATAATTTATTGGTCAATTCGGTTGCCAAAGCTTCTGCTTTTTCACCTAACTCTTTACTTTTTTCTTTTAATGAAACGGTTTTTTCTTTTAAGATTGCGGCTTTCGATTTCTCACCCGCTTTCATTAATTCGCCTATGTCCTTGGATAATTTATTAGATTCAGCTAAAGTATTGTCTAATTCTGCCTGAGTTGCACGACGGTTTTCGTCTAGTTGCACCACTTCTTCCACAACGCTTTTAGCTTCGATATTTCGTTTTGCTAAAGCCTTGATTACTTTCTCCTGATTCTCTCTAATAAATGCGATTTGTAACATAGCTTGGTTTTTATACTATTGTATTTTTATAACGGAAGCAAATTTAAGGAAATGTTTCCTAAGATTACGACAAAGTTTTAAGGGAAAAATGGATTCTGAAGGTTGTTTTACAGAGTTGCGAGAAAGATGCAGAGATTCGCAAAGGTTTTTTACCCAGAAAACGAATTCTATCTCTCAAAAAGACATAAACACACTATTAAACAACGATTGAATGATAGCTTTTAAATTCAAATTAATTATAATCCAAGAATCTGTATCTGTCATCTTTTTTGAACACGTACGTTTTGCCGTTATATTTTATTCTTTCCGATTCTTTTTTAACTTTAAGTTTATGCTGTTCTTCTGTTCCTTCATCTACATCTCCTTCAACGGCTACTTCATATAAAAAGTTTTTTGAAACTATTAAATCTAAAAAACCATTTGTTTTAGTGTCAGAAATGATCATTCCTGTTTCTAAGGTTTCCAACTCAAAAGTTTCTTCGCCATTTGAGTCTCCCTGAGTTTTCCTGATAGGATATTCGTATAATAGCTTTTTGATTTTATTATTTGCTAATGTAATGATGGTGAATTTTTGCTGTGAATATAAAGAAACCCGGCTGCCTGAGCTTTCTTCTGTATAAAATGCAATTGCTGAAGTGTTTTCGTTTAGCTGAATTAAATTTTGAAGAATGTATGTTTTCGAAAAATGCATTCCTTCATTTTCATTATAGCTTAAATTAAAATCTGCTTCCTGATCAATGATTTTTCCATCTGTCTTATCGACAAAAAGGTATTTTCTTTCGAAGTAATCACCCGGTTTATCATCCCATTGTGTTCCTTTTTCATCTTCTTCGGTTTTAACCAAATAAGTAATTACAAAAAAGGCGATCTTATCAGTATAGCTAACAGAAGTTGTTTCGTTGATTCTGATATCCGAATATCTGATATTCAATTTTTTGGCAGCTTTTTTTAACAGATCTAAATCCAATTCATCAGACAAGGCGATGTTTTCATTATCCTTGAAAATAAGTTTTTTAATTGGTTTTAGTTTAACATTCTCAGAAAGAAAATGCTCTGACAAAGCAGCGTCTTTTTCATCAGTAGTTTGCTTTTTATTTTTATCACAAGAGCTGAAAAAAAGAAAAGTACCGATGATAATTAAGTAGGTTTTAATTTTCATTGTTTTTTGATTTTATTGTTAGGGGCTTTCAAATATAAAATATTCTTACTAAGCTTTTTACATAAAATCTGTTAAATATATTTTTTTAAAACTGCTTATGCTCCGTCAGTAATTCTTTTAACTCTCTGGTTTTTAAAAAAGTGGCCAGACGCCCCGACAGCAACAGCATTTCTCTTTCTTCAGGAGTAATTTTTAATTTGGTTTCAACATGGGAAGCGAATTCATATAAAATTAAAATATCGACAGGTTTTAATTCATTGAACTTATTGCGAATTAACGTCGCAAGTATTATTTCGCCATCCTTATCTCTTGTAAAACTGATTTCTCCAAACTGTTCAATTAAATCCCGTTTAAATTTATCGTGAAATTGCAGCCAGTTATCATATTCATCATCCGTATTTTTAAGCTCAGTGACTGTTTTTTCATACGCTTCGTCCTTTTTTAATTTAAGCAAATGATCCCGCAGCGTAGTAAAACCAATTACCTGATAATTTGAAATAGGCACTTTACATCTTTCTAATGCATTTTCAAGATCTCTTTCAAAAGTCATATATCGGGTCTGAACCGTATATAAAGAGGCCGTTTCCAACAACGTTATCAGTTTTATTTTTTCATCATTAATGTAGGGTTCCTTTTTTCCCTGTCCCAAACAATCAATAAAAAGTGCTTTTTTATTTTTATTATCCACTCTACTATCATTGTGAAGCAGTTCTATTAAGGTCTTATATCCCATATTATCCGAGGCACCTCCATCAATAATGCATAATATTTTATCCTGGTTTTTAACTCCAAATTTTACTTTTGGAAGTACGCCCGGAAAAGCAGAACTCGCCGTTATGCCATACGTAAGCGGAAAATTGTAACCATCGTTTATTTGATTTTCATTTAAAGAAATTGAGGCTTTATTGGGTGCCAGAGACGAAGTTAAACGCAGCTCCCGAATAACATGCGGCATAAACGGAAAACGTTCTCCGTTGTTATATGCTGTACCATTGGCCACCATCATGGGTAAAAAAGGTGTTTTTTTACTTTCTTTCGGAACAAAAAAATCAGACAAAAGCATTTGGGTTTTAAACTTGTCCGGATTTTCGGGATTGGTAATATCATACTGCAAAACCTCTGAATCTAATCGTTGTGTCATCGATATTTTGTCACCCTTTTCGTTTCTGCTATTGTTCAGAAGCGATAAAATAGATGCCGATTTATCGACATAATCTTTATAAGCATCGGCTTTGGAAAAGTAAAAATCATTGAAAGAACAATTTTCCTGATACAATATATTTTTGAATATCGTTAAATAATAACCCGCCGAATAACAGCCTCCGGAAACAGTAGAGAAATAGTCTATTTCGTTTAAAAAATTACGATGAGAGTTGTTTTCCTCAATTTCCTCTAATCCCAAAAGTACACCCATACTAAAAAACTGTGCCCTGGAACCACCGCCGGAAATGGCAACACCTAAAGCTATATTAGGATTTTGAAGTTTTTTATCACGCTCCTGAACCGATTTGTATTCGTTTAATGAAACCGCAGGAATCGAATTGTAGTTGATCTCAGAAAAAAGATTGATTTTGTTTTGAGAAAAACCCAACTGAAAAAATAGAATAGCGAATGCCTGGCAGTATCTGTATTTCATTTTATTAATAGCTAAATCATTCAAAGTGAATTTACAAGAACCCTAAAGAAGATAAAAACAATACTATCAGGCAAAAGCCAAAACGTATTAATTAACTGTCACACTTTTTGAATGTGCCGATGTACAGCTTGAACTACCTTTTTTAAGAGTAACATCTGCTTTTACAGCAAAAGTACCGCCCGCAGCATAAGTATGTGAAACCGATGTGCCATTAACTGTCTGAGTAGCTCCATCACCAAAAGTCCATTTGACTGATTTTACACCATACTCACCTGTATATTCTATTTCGTAATCGATTTTTTTAGAATTTGCAGCATCTGCAGTATGCTCTATTTGCAACAATAAATTTTCTCCTGTACAATCGAACGCTTTTTCCAAATCATCACCACACGAAAAACTTAAAAATGCTAATACAGCAACAGACAAAATTGTAAACTTTTTTCTCATGATTTTAATTTTTTAATTAATTGCAATGTATAATTCTCACAAATATAATAAATGCCTGACAAAAAATTTAATTATTGTTACTAAAAATCGATTTTACTAAAACATTAAATAATTAAGCACGCGTAATCTCATGCCCTACAAACTCCTCCAAAGCGGCAAACATATCATCTACAGAAAGCACTTCAAAATCAGGATGGTTTTTTAAGAAATCAGCATTTAGGGTAATTAAGTTTTCTTCGAGTTCGTAGAAGGTATCGTTGTTCAAAGAATCCCGAATTGGATTTACGCCTTCTAATTTTCCTTTTAGAAATTTAGCCAGCTTTACACTGCTCATCAGTTTGACTTTTTTGCTTTGCTGCTGAAACAATTCCAAATGCTTTTCGGCGCCAATTAAAGCCAGACCTTCTTCAATTAATTCATTCAGTTCCTTATTCCAGCCGGATTTGTAGACAAACTGGGCGAAATTTCCTTCGGCATATTGTGACCAGTAATAATCAAGATAATAACTCATCAAAGCATCTTCGTGAATAAATTCGTCATCAACACCTTCTTCGCGCATTAAATTGATCACCGAAATATTTGAGTGAATGACATCCTGAGGATTTTCACTATTCATTGCCTTTTCAGAAACTAATATTCTTCCGAATTCCTCCATTTTAGATTTTTGTTTGGGATTGTTTTTGCAAATTTCGGGTAAATTAAGACCGAAAAGAAATACAATCTGATTTATATAACATCGCCGTACGTATTCTTCATTTCATTCATTTTTGCCACCAAGGCTTTCAATCGTGCTGCGCGTTCTTTTTTCTCCTCCTGAATTTTAGCCTTTTTCCGGTTTAGCAATTTGGTATGCAGCGCCTTGTTCTTGGTATTTTTTTCGGGTCCTTTTGCCATGATTTTTACTCTGGTTAAATTACGTTTGCAAATATAAGAAACTGTATGAAATTTTTTTTGCGTTTCCCTCCGGGCCAGGCTATTAGAAATTTGGTTGCGAAGACCAAAAAAAGTCAGCTTACAGCTAATAATTAGTAAACATGACACCATTAAATCGCTAAAGACCAAGTTTTTTTCAGCCTGGGCTCCTTGTTTTGTTAGTTATCACAAAATTTAACTGAATTGGTAATTTCCCGCATTTGTAAGGCGTTGGTGGTAATGTAATGACTCCGGTAGGTAAATTGGCTCTCATTAAAACATTTCCAAAAAAGAATTTCACGCGTTTGCATTTTAAAGATGGGGACAATATGAAATTCGAAGATTAGTTTATCGATCCTATAAATAAAATATCTGGCTGAAAGTAAATAAAAAATATAAAAATTGCCTACTAAGAATTTTTTATGGAAATTTTTAGTAGGCAGTTTTGAGCTTTAGGAAACTTGAGTTGAATGAAAATGCTATTGCTTTAAAGCTTTGATTGTCTTATGTGAACCATCGAACATTTTCAGGGTAATTAAATATAAACCCTTTTTTAAATCATGTAAATCAAGAGAAGTTGACGGATTTCTAATTTTTTTATGCATTCTGCCCAAAACATCGCTGACAAAAATTTCAGCAACATTTTCAACTGATGAAATTGTCAAAACATTAGTAAAAGGATTTGGATAGGTTTTAAACTCAACTTTATTAAAATCTTCAGAAGCAAGATTAACTGGTTCTAAGGTCACCGTTACTTTCCATGTGTTGTTATCTACTTTATTATAAGCCGTATTGCAATCAGAACCTCCATAGGTTCTAAAAGCTCTGAGTTCATAATTTACTGTACCGGTTAATCCAATACCAATATTAATATTTGTTCTGTTGTAGTTAAATGTTCCGCTGTATGATCCTAAACCGCTAGTAACATTATTTTCTATAGTCCCGTCTGTTAAACAGGCTAAGATACTTCTTTGCTCAGCCATCCAGCCGTTTCCAGTAGTGCTCATTGAATAGGAAACACTTGTATTTTTAATCTTGTAGCCTGGAGGAACTACGATTGAAAGCGTTCCCGGACAAGTATTATTGCTAGAAGGTGTTACAGTAATATTATTAAACATTGTACTAATATCACCATTATTGTAAACCGAGTAAATCTGCGAGGTTGTAAATTGCTGTTTTTTCCAAAAGCCTAAACTTCCGCTGCCGCAATTTGATCTAATCCATAGATAATAATTTTCTCCTTCAGTCAAAGAATTAAGTGTTAAAACAGTACCGGCTACATTGCCGGTTGGAGGTGTTGTAGCAACAGGTCTGATTCCGGATGTACTAACGTAATAATCGTAACCACCTTCAGGGTTAATACTTGATGCAGTCCAGCTGATAGTGGCAGAATTCATTCCTGCTGTTACAGAAATATTTGTTGGTTCAGTACAGGAATTATACAGATCGCCTGAAAAAGCGAATATATTAGAAACACCTCCGGTACCATTTTTGGTAATGGTAACGCTATTAATTATTTTAGATAAATTTGCAGGGTTTATGATTAATGGAATTTGATACAATCGGGGATCTGTGCCACTGCCGGATTCAAGATTGTTATTACTTCTATTTATCCTTCCAATGCCCTGAATTGCATAATCTGGACCACCATACCAATCCGAAATTCCAACTCCTGAAAAATTCTGGGTTGTAGCATCAGAAAAATTTACGGTAATATCAACTGTAGTAGACGCTGAGCCCGAGGTAGCCAGCATATACAATACAGATGCTTTAATGGGTGTGCCAAAGGTGAGAGTTCCACTATCATTAGCATTAGGAAGGCGCAATGAATTATTAACGCTATAATTTGCTAACTGAAACTCTAATCCTGCTGTAGTATTTATTGCTGTACTTATACTGCCATCTTCTGGCAAACCGTAAGGAAGTGGGGTAGTACTTGAAGAAGATAATTGGAAATTTCTTGAGAAAAATGCATAATTTACACCATCCAAATCACTGTTGGTAGAGCTTGCCGCAGAACCAACTCCATTTGCAATAACATCTGCATTAAAACCACTTTGAATAGGGATAGGCTCATAATTTTGAGAATACAAGAGGTTATTGCAAATCAATAAAAAAATAAAAAAATAAAAATTTTTGGCTGAGTAATGGTTTATCATAAATGCAATTTTAATTAATAGTCTGCAAAAATAAGCATTTTATATAATGAGATAAAGGTTATTCAATTATATATTAAAGCATTACATTTAAAAAAAATCCATTTCTGATAACAATTTATTTACTTTAATAATAAAAAAGGGACTGAAAAATTTTTGGGCGTTTCCCTACGGGCCGGGCTATTCGCTGCAAGTCCTCGCACTTCCTTCGTCAGGCTGCGGGCTATCCGCTGCTATCCCTAACGCGGTTTAGGTTTCATTAGAAGATTAGTTTTGTGAGATATTTTGTAATGTTAAAATCAGCATTTTTAGAACTTGAATAACGACATCAACATGAAAATCTTTTGGATTATTTAGCGATAATACCTATCCTGGAACTTTAGAGTTTATAATCACACCTTAACGCAACCTTTTACAAAATAAACATCTGTTAACAAAGAGAATAGCACAAAAACCAATTCTCATAAACTTAAAACCAAAAAAACCATGAAACAGATTATTACCCTTTTTAGTATTTTATTTTTGTTAACGGGCTGCAATAATGATGATTCAAACGAATCAAACCAGGCTCCTGTTCCATTTTCAGTTATTGCTCAGGATGATACTTTTCCTGATGATGAAAATTTCCCTAAATCAAATCTGGTTATTAAAGACACCCAAGCCTGGACAGCATTTATGGCTAAAATAAACGCTACCAATAATGAAACTGGAAAGTTCACAGAAACTAATATCGATTTTACCAAATACCAAATTATTGCTGTCGTTGATGAAATATACAAAAACGGGGGGCATTCAATAGATATCACAAAGATTTCTGAAGAGCCTAAACGTATAAATGTGAAAGTTGAAAAATTACTCAAAGGGAACATTGCTACAGTAATCACACAACCTTATCACATCGTTAAGATACCTAAAACCTCAAAAAAAGTAGTTTTCAAATAAAACTCCGGACAATCCGGATATAATCAAACCATTTCTAATTTATTCGTATTTTTGTTTTATACAATTCATCAAACTGGAACCTATTTTGAAGCTTACATGCTGCATTTTTCGGCACCAAAGCAATCCAAAAACCAGAGAATCAAGAATTGAAAAATCGATACAAATTCTTAACGGAAAAGGATTAAATGATTAGCAAAAAATGAAACCAACCTTCTTCCCAACCCAGGAAAAATTCAGAACGTGGCTTGAAAACCATTACCAGACAGAAACCGAATTATTAGTTGGTTTCTACAAAGTAAAAAGCAAAAAGCCAACCATGTCATGGTCAGAATCTGTAGATCAGGCACTTTGTTTTGGCTGGATCGACGGCGTTCGAAAAACTATTGACGATGAAAGTTATACAATTCGGTTTACCCCAAGAAAGAAAACCAGTATTTGGAGTTCGATTAACATCAAAAAAATTGAAGAATTGACTAAAGCCGGACTTATGAAAGAAGCCGGTCAAAAAGCTTTTGACTTAAGATCTGAAGAACGTTCCCGGATTTATTCGCACGAAAAAGAACCAGCCGTTCTCAATCCCGAATTTGAAAAACAATTTAAAACCAATAAAATCGCCTGGGAATATTTTAATCATCAGGCACCTTCATACAAAAAAGTTATGATTCACTGGATTATGAGTGCAAAGCAGGAAAAAACCCAAATATCAAGGCTTGAAAAAACCATACAGGTAAGTGCGGAACAAAAGCGAATGTTGTAAAAAAATCCAGTAATTGTAACTTCATTAAAAACATAAGCAGTAACTTTATTTCATTCAAAAAAAGAAAAAATGAGAGAAAGAACAGTCTTAGAATATTACGTTTTAGATGTATTCTCAAATAAAAGTTACAAAGGAAATCCGTTGTCTGTCGTTTTTACTGATGGTGATTTAGAATTGGAAATTTATCAAAATATCTCAAAAGAGTTTGGCTACTCTGAAACTTCATTTGTTTATTATTCTGCTGAACAAAAAGCTTTGAATGTTCGTTCGTTTACACCTACCGGAATCGAGATTGATGGCGCAGGACACAATTTGCTTGGTGCGGTTTGTGGTGCATTGCTAAAAAAAATACCCATATTTAAGGAACAAAATGAAAACAATCGTTTTGTCATTATGAAACATTCGCCGATTCCGTTAACGGTAAGTTTTGATCAGGTTACGCAATATCCGGTAGTGCAAATGCATCAAAAACAAGCGGTCATCAAACAGGAAATCCCAACTTATAAAATTGCAGTGGCATTGGGTTTGAAGATTGAGGATTTAGATGTCAATGCTTTTGTACCTACGATTGTTAAAACGGAAGTTGCCCATACGATGGTTCCTGTAAAAAACAGTCAAATTCTAAACAGCATCGTTCCTGACCACAAGCTTTTGATTGAAATTTCAAAAGAATATCAATCAGAAGGATTTTATTGTTTTACCATTTCAAATCAAAATACAGATAACATTGCAGAGGCGCGATTCTTCAATCCTGTAATAGGAATTTATGAAGATCCGGCTACAGGAACGGCTGCCGGACCACTAATTGGTTTTTTAACTCAAAAGAAATTCACTAAACCCAACACCGAATACAAGATTCTGCAGGGTGTGAAATTAAACCAGCCTTCGCTGATTGAAGTTATGAATAGGGAAAATGATATTTTAGTTGGAGGTTCTTCGATTATTACGATGAAAGGTGAACTTTATTTATAAAAAAGCTGCACTCAAATTGAATACAGCTTTTTATATCGTTCCAGAAATAAATCCTTTAGTTCGTTTTCATTGGCGGTAAATCAAACGCAACTGAATCATGTTCAAAATTATTTCTGTGTCCACCATCACAAAAAGGTTTGTTTGCTGACAATCCGCAACGGCAAAGTCCTAATGCTGATCTTCCCTGAAGTCCGTAAACAGTCCCTTCTGAATCCATGATTTCAAAATCACCTTCTATTTTTATGGAACCGTTTTTATTGATGATAAGTTTTGTCTTGCTCATAATGTTGTCTTAGTTTTTGGGCAAAGGTTGCAAAATATATTGGGAAGGTTTTCTATTGAAGTATGCTTTTTATGAACTGAACCCTAGTTTAAACTGGTTCTATTTTAAAAGTAAGTTTTTTTACTTTTTAGATAAATAAGATTTACCGATAATGAGGTTCGTGTTATTTAAGAAAGATAAAGTGCAGAAATGGTATCTGATTTTGAATTAATTGGACAATATCATTGAAACATTATTTTGTAGATTTGAGAAATCATTTATCTAAACTATCAAACCACTTATGAAAAAATATTCCATTCTAATAGCATTTGCCTTTCTTTTTAGCCTTACCGCTGTAACTAACAATACAAATTCATTCGACGATGGCTGGATAAATTTACTAGACAACAACCTCAGCAAATGGGATATGTATCTAAGTTACAAACACCAGAACGGATATTCCGGCAAAGTCCCAATGGATGCTAAAGGGAAGGAAATACCGCCTATTGGCTACAATAAAAATGTAAACAATATGTTTACGGTGATTCAGGAAAACAATGAACCTGTACTTAAAGTTTCCGGGGAATATTATGGTTGTGTGTTTACCAAAGAAAATTTTAAAAACTATCGCCTGAAGCTAAAAGTTAAATTTGGAACTAAAAAATGGGAGCCCAGAACCGAAAAGCTGATGGATGCAGGTGTGCTGTATCATTCGCAGGGAAAAGCAGGCGTAGATTACTGGCGTGCCTGGATGTTATCACAAGAATTTCAAATAATGGAAGGACATTTTGGCGATTACTGGAACATTGCAAATTCGGCAATTGATATCAAAGCCTATATTCCGGAAGGAAGCATGAGTGCCGTAGCTGATGAGGACCAGCAATTTATTCCGTTTGGGACACATACTGAAAATACCGGGTTTTGCATGCGAAAAATGAGAGCTGAAACACCAAATAACGGTTGGACAGAAATAGAATTGGTTTGTTTTGAAGGAAAAAGTCTTCATATCATCAACGAAAAAGTCGTTATGGTTTTGCAAAATTCCCGTTATTTTGATGGTGAAAAATTTATGCCTTTAACCGAAGGAAAAATACAATTGCAAAGCGAAGCGGGTGAAGTTTACTATAAAGACATCAAAATAAAACCAATAAGCAAAATGCCTGCTGAGTTTGAAAATTATTTCAAATAAAAGAAATCCCTAACCTGATTACTTCGCTTAATTTCTATTTTCTCCAGCGTTCAATGAACTTCGGTTGAAGAAAAACCCTTCTGCTTTTTTCTTTAAAAAGTAAAAGATTGCAACCGAATATTGGGATTAGCTCCTGAAATAACCACTCTCAAATCGGGAAACTTCTTATGAAAATGAGTGCCCTAGCCCCGATAGAAGTGGAAATCCTTTTGTGGCGGGGTTCGCCACAAAAGATTGAAACGGATAGCGGGATTAGCTCCTGAAAAAACAATCAACACTAAATATTGTCATTAAATTTCTGTTTCACGCAGATTCAGGAAATTTAGGAGATTTTAATTTTAAAAATCATTTTAATCTTTTAATCTGTGGCTTTAGCTTAAAAAACTAAGCGAATCTCTGTTTTTCTTCGTGCAACTCTGTGAAATTGCTAGCGAATCTCCGTGTAATAACAAAATCTCAATTCTATTGCTTATTTTTGCACTCAATAAAATTGAGTTATGATACAGAATCCAAAGAGATATACTATTACGGCAGCCTTACCTTACACCAACGGACCTATTCATATTGGGCATTTGGCGGGGGTTTACGTGCCTGCAGATATTTATTCGAGATATTTAAGATTACAAGGAAAAGATGTTGCATTTATCTGCGGAAGCGATGAACATGGTGTTGCCATTTCGATGAAAGCCAAAAAAGAAGGAGTTACGCCACAAGAAGTTATTGATAAATATGACGGAATTATCAGAAAATCATTCGCTGATTTCGGAATTTCATTTGATAATTATTCTCGTACTTCGGCTAAAATTCATCACGAAACGGCTCAGGAATTCTTCAGAACTTTGTATGATAAAGGCGATTTTATTGAAGAAGTAACGGAACAGTTGTACGATGCAAAAGCAGACCAATTTTTAGCGGATCGTTTTGTAGTGGGAACTTGCCCAAAATGTGACAACCCGGAAGCATATGGCGATCAATGCGAAAAATGCGGATCGACTTTGAATGCAACGGATTTGATTAACCCGAAATCGACGATTACAGGAGAAACTCCAATTTTAAAATCAACAAAACACTGGTTTTTACCTCTTGACAGATATACTGAATTCCTGACAGAATGGATTTTAGTCGGACATAAAAACGACTGGAAACCGAATGTTTATGGACAAGTTAAATCCTGGGTTGACGGCGGATTGGAACCTCGTGCCGTAACGCGTGACCTGGATTGGGGAATTGATGTTCCGGTTGAAGGTGCCGAAGGAAAAAAATTATATGTCTGGTTTGATGCGCCTATCGGATATATTTCATCTACGAAAGAATGGGCGGCGCGCGAAGGAAAAGACTGGGAACCATACTGGAAAGATGAAGACACGAAACTGGTTCACTTTATCGGGAAAGACAATATTGTTTTTCACTGTATCATTTTCCCGGCAATGCTAAAAGCTGAAGGAAGTTATATTTTACCAGACAATGTGCCTGCAAATGAGTTTTTGAATCTGGAAGGGAACAAACTTTCGACTTCTAAAAACTGGGCGGTTTGGTTACACGAATATTTAGAAGAATTTCCGGAGAAACAAGACGTTTTGCGTTATGCATTGACTTCTAACGCACCGGAAACTAAGGATAATGATTTTACCTGGAAAGATTTCCAGGCTAGAAATAACAACGAATTGGTTGCCATTTTTGGAAATTTCATTAATCGTGTTGTTGTTTTAACGAACAAATATTACGATGGATTTATTCCTACTCCAAACGAATTATCTGAAGTTGATGAAAATACTTTGGCAGAATTAAAAGCGTATCCGGCTGTGATTTCAAGTTCGGTGGAGCGTTACAGATTCCGTGAAGCTTTAGGAGAATTGATGAATGTGGCTCGTTTAGGAAATAAATATCTTGCCGATGAAGAGCCCTGGAAAGTAATGAAAGACAATCCGGAGCGTGTAAAAACTCAAATGTATGTAGCGTTGCAAATTGCTGCGGCGTTGAGCGTATTGGCTGAACCGTTTTTACCTTTTACTGCCGCTAAATTATCTACTATTTTAAATAATCAAGGAAAACTGAAATGGAATGACGTTGCTGAAAACTCAGAACTAATTCCTGACGGACACCAAATTGGAGAAGCAGAATTACTTTTTGCAAAAATAGAAGACGAAGAAATACAAAAACAAATAGATAAATTGGAAGCTACAAAAACAGCCAATCTTGCAGAAAGCAAACAACCTGAACCACAAAAAGACTTGATTCAGTTTGAGGATTTCGCTAAAATGGACATTCGTGTTGGAACTATTCTGGAAGCAGAAAAAATGCCAAAAGCGAATAAACTTTTAGTCTTAAAAGTAGATACAGGAATTGATGTTCGTACAATCGTTTCTGGAATTGCAGAAAGCTTTTCACCGGAAGAAATTATTGGAAAACGTGTTTCTGTATTAGCTAATTTGGCTCCAAGAGCTTTGCGTGGCGTTGAAAGTCAGGGAATGATTCTGATGACTACAAATGCTGAAGGGAAATTGGTTTTTATCAATCCGGATGCTGAGGCATCGAATGGAGAAACGATAAACTAAACGTTTTATAAATACTTATAAAATTGCGTGAATCGATTAACATTTTAATTGATTCACGCTTTTTGATTTTAAAAAACATACTAACAATGAAACTCACCAAACCAAGATTAGCCTTAATCTGCGGAATACTTTGTATTTCCATCTTCCCGATATTGGTTAAACTGAAGCTGGCACCGGGATTAATTTCGGCTTTTTACCGCATGTTTTTTGCGGTCATTTTACTTTTACCATATGTCCTTATCACGAAAAACTTTAAACTTCCGAAGAAGAAGTTTCTGCTTTTGGCGGTACTTTGCGGTGTTTTATTTTCTTCGGATGTTGCGGTTTGGAATATTGCCATTCAGGATTCGAGTGCTACGCAGGCTTCATTATTGACCAATTTGTCCCCGCTTTGGGTTGGAATTGGTTCTTTTTTCTTTTTGAAAGTTAGACCAGCAACCAATTTCTGGATTGGAACTGTCGTTTCTTTATTCGGAATGGTGACTTTGGTTGGATTTAGCTTTTTTATGGAATTGAATTTTGATCAGGCGTTTTTGTTTGCCGTTTTATCCGGAATTTTATATTCTATTTATCTTTTGGTCAGCAAAAATGTACTTTCTGAAATTGATGTTTTGTCTTTTATGACCATAAGTTTGATCGCTTCCAGCATTTATTTAGGGATTCTTTGTTATTTATTAAACGAGCCTTTTACCGGATTTTCGGATACGGGTTGGTTCATCTTGGTACTTCAGGCTGTAATTTGTCAATTGTGCGCGTGGCTTTCGGTTAGTTATGCTACTCAGCATATGCGGGCAACCAGAGTTTCGCTGAGTTTATTAAGTCAGGCTGTAATAACCTCAATACTGGCGTTGTTATTTTTGGAAGAGCAAATCACGTTACAAATGATTATCGGCGGCATCATTCTGCTTTTCGGAATCCGCATTACCTTTTATGATAAAACGCTTTCATTAAAAACCTTCTTTTCTAAAGACAGAAAATAAAAAAACTCCATTCTGATTTGAATTAGAATGGAGTTTTTTTATTAGAAATTTTTAATTACTTGTCTGGAAATACTTTTTTCCAGTCATCTTTAACACTGATTACATGATATTTGTATTTCGCAGCTGTGTTTAAGGACAGGTTATCTTTTTCCTGATAACTGTATTCCCTAATCGAATCATTGTGATTTACTAGCATTTGAAACGATGGGTATTTACTGCCCTGAGAATATCTTAACATGGCAAGATCTCCTGCCCCGCCTTCGTTTCCACAGGCGAAAACAGGTCTTTGTCCGATATGCAATTGTATGCCGACTGGTTTTCCTTCCTTATCATCTAACAAATCCAAAGCAGGCTCTCTTTTAATACTGTTGGTTGCATCATCAAATTTGTATTTGAAAGAAGTTCCCACCACCTGTTCTTTTGGAATACCATAGAAATCAGCCGAGATGGCCCTTACTAATTCAATAGTTCCACCTGTTACAATGAAAGTTTTGAAACCATTTGCACGCAAATAATTTAACAACTCCAATTGCGGCTGATATCTGATTTGTTTCAAGGGAACGTTTTTCCCAGGGTATTTTGCTTCGGCTAAAAACTCTTTGGTTGAGGCTTCAAACTCATCTTCGGTCATGCCTGTATGAGTTGCGGCAACTAATTCGATCAAAGCTTTATCGCCTCCTTTTTCAAAAAAAGTTTTGTCTTTTTCTACAACGGCTTTAAAAGGTTGTTTTTGGGCCAGGGCAGGATTTGCTTCCACCATTTTTTTAACTCTGTAAAAAGCAAATAATTCCTGAACATACGGTTTTTCAGCCCATAGTGTTCCGTCATTATCAAAAGTAGCGATTCTGCTTTCAACCGGAATAAAATCCGCGCTTCCTTCTTTTGTAACTTTGGAAACATAATCAATGATGGCCGTTTTTAAAGTTCCGTCATTCCAGCTTGGCAGCGGATCAGAACTTGTTGCCACTGTTGCTGTGCTATCTTTAGGATTAGTAGTAGTAACACCATCTGTTTTTTTACAAGAAACCAGCAATAATAAAAATAGGGGCAGGATATATATATTTTTATACATAGCACATTATTTTACATCATTAAAGCCTCGGACATTTTTTCAATAATCCAAGGCTTTCTTATTTCATTTATTTTTTCTTTTTATTTCCTTTTGCATTTGCGTCGTCAACACTTTCTTTCTCATCATGAGGCATTATATTTTTCTCAATAAATGCCTTAGCTTTTATACCATTAAGTGTTTGTCTAAGAACATTGGTTGGATTAAAACTAGGCGGAAATGAACGTGGTGGATATTCTTTAAATGTTTCAGCAAAAGCAAAAACTTCCTGCATCATTCCGTAAGCAGCCCCAACATGATTAAGATTCCAATCCCAAAAAGTATTAGAAGTTATATCCGCTCTTTCAAAAGGATCCTGCATAAGGTTAAAAATCTTTTGAAGACGAAGTTCTGTAAACGGTTCTGCCCAAACTCCCATAGTTCCTTCTTTACGCTGTTCAGCAAAAACATATTTATAATCACCTTGGCGTAAACATACTAATTGACCATCGTCATCTGCATAGAAGAATTTATCTCTTACACTTTTTCCGGTTCCTCGAAGCAAAGCAGATTGATCGAAACCGTCTAAATGCACTTTATAATTTTTGCCATTAGCAGTATAACCCGTTAATAATTTTTTTATCAAATCAGGTTCTCCGGCAATTGCTGCTAAAGTTGGCATCCAGTCATTATGGCTCATTAACTCATTTGAAATTTGATTTGGTTTGATCACACCTGGCCAACGTACTAAACATGGTACACGGAAAGCTCCTTCCCAGTTAGTATTTTTCTCAGAACGGAATGGTGTCATAGCTCCATCAGGCCATGTATTCATGTGAGGGCCGTTGTCTGTAGAATAAACAACAATAGTGTTGTCAGCTATACCCAAATCGTCTAATGCTTTTAAAATATCACCAACTGTTAAGTCGTGTTCAATCATACCATCAATATATTCACTGTCTCCATGTGTATATTTACCACGATGTTCTGCTCTTACGTGAGTACGCAAGTGCATACGGGTTGCATTAAACCAACAGAAAAACGGTTTTCCTGCTGTATGCTGTCTTTTAATAAAATCGATAGCAGCTGCAGATGTTTCATCATCTATAGTTTCCATTCTTTTTTTAGTAAGAGGTCCTGTATCTTCAATTCTTTGTTTTCCAATTTTTCCAAAACGTGCATCCGGAATACTGGAATCATCAACATTTGTTGCTGTACATTTCAAAACTCCTCTTGGTCCAAATTTTTTCACATATGCTGGATCTTTTGGATAATCCGGTAATTCCGGTTCTTCCTCAGCATTTAAGTGATAAAGATTTCCGAAAAATTCGTCAAAACCATTTACCGTTGGCAAACTTTCGTTACGATCTCCAACGTGATTTTTACCAAACTGACCCGTAGCGTAACCGAGATTTTTCATAATTCCACCAATAGATGGGTCAAGCTGACTCATTCCCATTGGCGCTCCCGGAAATCCTACTTTAGTTAATCCGCTTCGAATACCATGCTGACCTGTAATCAATGCAGCACGTCCTGCTGTACAGCTTTGTTCTCCATAATATTGCAAAAAACGCAATCCTTCATTACCTATACGATCAATATTAGGAGTTGTGTAACCCATTACACCATCACTGTAGGCACTAACGTTTGTAGTTCCGATAT
>Ga0247810_10000834_pt1 | contig 24766 bp, 16 predicted proteins | sample UWRJL119311C1_FD_179918 | JGI IMG/M metagenome (GOLD analysis project Ga0247810, IMG submission 179918) | Plant litter microbial communities from Arlington Agricultural Research Station in Wisconsin, United States - UWRJ-L119-311C-1 | ecosystem: Environmental > Terrestrial > Plant litter >... | reverse complement strand
AGCTAAAACTATAAAGTTTACTGGTGTCAAAAAAGAGACCTTAATCAGTCAGATTTTAGCACATCAGGAAACCACTGTAGCACCGTCTCCTAGTGCTGTAACTGAAAAGGAAAATGTTGATGATAAGCCAAAAAGAGCAAGGATTGTTCCTGTGAAAAAAGCGGCTATTAGTAAAAATGCTCCAGTCTTAGAATTTGATACCATAGAGGAGACTCCGGAAAAAACAGAAGCTCCTGTCGTTGCAAAACAAGCTCCGGCAGCAAAAATAACTCAATCAGCAAAAATTGCTCCTAAAGCCAAACAAGCACCAATAGCAAAAGCAGCTGCAGAAGTAAAGGAAGTAACAGAAACTCCTGAAAATACAGAAGTTCAGGAAACTCCTGAAAATACGGAAGAAGAGAAAAAAGGACCAAAAATCGTAAAATTCAATAAATCAGCTTACGAGAAAAAAGTCGCTTTGCAAAAAGAAAAAGAAGCCACAAAAGAAGCAATTCCGGAAGGCGAAGCTGTAGCAGAAACTTCAACTGCTGAAAAAACAGAAGCACCAGTTTTAGTTAAAAAGGTCAATCCGAACCAGATTAAAAATCCAAACCAGAATCCAAACCCAAATCAAAATCCAAACCCGAATGCTAATCCAAATGCAAATGGTAACGGAAATGGGAATAACGGGAATCAAAATCCAAATCATAAAAACAAAAAGAACAATTTCAGAGATTCAGACTTTGAGTTTGACGGAATTATCGAAAGTGAAGGTGTTCTTGAAATGATGCCGGACGGTTATGGTTTTTTACGTTCATCAGATTATAATTATTTAGCCTCTCCGGATGATATTTATTTATCAACCTCACAAATCAGATTATTTGGTCTTAAAACCGGAGATACTGTAAAAGGAGTGGTTCGTCCTCCTAAAGAAGGCGAAAAGTTTTTCCCATTAGTTCGTGTACTTAAAATCAATGGTCACGATCCTCAGGTGGTTCGCGACAGAGTTTCTTTTGAGCACCTGACACCAGTTTTTCCTTCAGAAAAATTCAAATTAGCCGAAAAAGGCAGTTCAGTTTCAACCCGTATTATCGATTTGTTTTCTCCAATAGGAAAAGGACAGCGTGGTATGATTGTCGCTCAGCCTAAAACAGGTAAAACAATGTTGTTAAAAGACATTGCAAATGCAATTGCAGCCAATCATCCTGAAGTTTACCTTATTGTTCTTTTGATCGATGAGCGTCCTGAGGAGGTTACAGATATGCAACGCAGTGTACGTGGAGAAGTAATTGCTTCTACTTTTGACAGAGAACCACAAGAACACGTAAAAATTGCCAATATCGTTCTTGAAAAAGCAAAACGTTTGGTAGAATGTGGTCACGATGTTGTGATTCTTTTAGATTCGATTACACGTTTGGCAAGAGCTTACAATACAGTTCAGCCTGCATCAGGAAAAGTGTTAAGTGGTGGTGTTGATGCCAATGCATTACAAAAACCAAAACGTTTCTTTGGAGCGGCAAGAAATGTAGAAAACGGTGGTTCGTTAAGTATCATCGCAACTGCATTGACTGAAACAGGTTCTAAAATGGATGAGGTGATCTTTGAAGAATTTAAAGGAACCGGTAACATGGAGCTTCAGTTAGATCGTAAAATTGCCAACAAACGTATCTTCCCTGCAATCGATCTTACTTCGTCAAGTACACGTCGTGATGACTTACTATTAGACGAAAAAACATTACAAAGAATGTGGATCATGCGTAAATATCTATCAGATATGAACCCGGTAGAATCTATGGATTTTGTAAACGATCGTTTCAAGAAAACAAGAAACAACGAAGAGTTTTTGATTTCTATGAATGACTAAGAAAGTTGCTAAGGTTCTGAGATGCTGAGATTCTAAGTTTTTTTTAAAGTCGCTAAGGTTCTAAGATACTAAGATGCTGAGTTTTTTCTTTGAGATTAAACTAAATGATATAAAAAAACGGGATGAGTTTTAAAACTCATCCCGTTTTTGTTTTTCAAATATAATGTTTTGACATAGCCCACGGTTTCAACCGTGGGCTATATTTTTGGAGTGTCAATGTTATTTTTTCTTCCAAAGAACAACATTTTATAAACTTTAGTCTATAAAAAACTTAGAATCTTAGCATCTTAGAGCCTTAGTAACTCTTTTAGAAAAACTTAGAATCTTAGTATCTTAGAGCCTTAGTAACTCTTTTAGAAAAACTTAGAATCTTAGCATCTCAGAACCTTAGCAACTAAAAAACTTACTTCTTATCCACTACCGGTCTATTCTCTCTATTTGCTAAATCCCAGGCGATTGAAAAGGCTAATTTTGTTCTTTTTGTTAAAGCATCGTACTCAATTTTTTCAGGTTCGTCACCTTTTTGGTGGTAATCTTCGTGAACTCCGTTGAAGAAGAATACTGACGGAATACCGTGTTTAGCAAAGTTATAATGATCAGAACGCTCGTAAAAATGATTAGGATCTTTAGGATCATTAAATTTAAAATCTAAATCTATTTTGGTGTATTTTTCGTTTTGTGCCACTACGATATTATGCAAATCACTCGATAATCTGTCGGCACCAATTACGTAAACATAATTATTTGTTTTAGCGTGTTCTACATCGCGACGGCCAATCATATCGATATTGATATCTGCAATAGTATTAGCGATAGGAAATAATGGATTTTCAGAATAATAACGAGAACCGTGTAAACCGTGTTCTTCGCCTGTTACGTGCAAAAATAAAATAGAACGTTTCGGACCATGTCCTTGTTTCTTAGCTTTTGCAAACGCTTTTGCCATTTCTATAACCGCAACTGTTCCTGATCCGTCATCATCGGCTCCGTTATAAATTTCGCCATTTTTGATACCTACGTGATCATAGTGTGCAGAAATGACTAAGACTTCATCCGGTTTTTCAGAACCTTCAATATAAGCCCAGATATTCTCTGAATCCGGTAAATTTTCGTTGCGTCTTGCATTTAGGAAAGCAGCAGGAATGTGTTGGTAATAATCTGTAGCTCCTTTAGGAAATGAAACTCCGCTTTTTTTGTATTGTTCGATCATATAAAGACCTGCTTTTTTCTGTCCTTTAGATCCTGTTTCGCGACCTTCCATTTCATCAGAAGCGATCACGTACAACATTGTTTTCAGGTCTTTTTCGCTAATAGATTTTATGTATTTGCTTGGATCTGAATTGTCTTTTGATGCAGCCGACTGCATATTTTTACAAGAGAATGCAGTACCAATTAATAATAGAATTATAAGTTTTTTCATTTGGTATTAGTGTAAATTTATGAATGTATAAAAAGCAAATGCTATTAGTAAAAGTAGGATAAAAAATGAGTTAATAAAAAACAATACTATGCTTTTTGTAAAAGACATAATTCGGGACTCTCCGTAAAATCTATGATGAGCTGGGAAAAAGTAATAAAATGCCCAAATTACTCCAATAAATGTTAAACATCCACTTATAAAATTAATAAAAGTATAGTTGATTAAGGTTGCTAATTTATCTACAGAAAAGAGAATTAAAAAGATAAGCAATAAAAATGAAAAATAATGTAAGGTAAATATGCCGTGGTCAAAATAATACAAACGCTTTTTATTATGAAAAAGCCATAAAAAGAAAGCGAAAAAAGGCATGATAATAAATAAAACCTTAGGCAAATTATGTATAAATGATTCTATGAATTTATCAAGAGCTTGCCGACCAGTATTTTGATCTTTTATAATTTGTATTTTTCGATTGATCCAATAACCAAAGGCAGAAAGCTTTTTAGATTCCGGACCATATTTTTGAATAGAATCAATTTGATTAACTGATTTATAGCCTAAATTAATTAAGCTGTCGTCACTTGTTTTGGGATTGTCTAATATTTCCTGAATTGCTTTTTTATTTTCCTCGGATATTGATTTAGAGTTTAATAAAGCTTTTACATTATCGTCTTCTTCTTCTTCTTCTTCTTCTTCTTCTTCTTCTTCTTCTTCTTCTTCTTCTAATGAGTTTTTGTGAGACGAAGCTGGTCCTTTAACTCTTTCTGATTTTGGAGATTCGTGTACTTTATCATTTACATGAACAGGAAACATTGCGATTAGTAGAAAAGTGATAAAACTGATAAAGATATAAAGCCGAACAGGAGCAAGGTAAGACAATCTTTTTCCTGAAAGATATTCTTTAGTTAAAGAAGAAGGTTTAAATAAAAGATTTTTAATGGTACGCCAGAAAGCATTTTCATAATGCGTTAAATCTTCAAAGAAATGAATGAATAAGTGATGAAATGTTTTTCGCGAATCTGTGTTTTCCTGACCGCAATTTGGACAAAAATTTTGTTCGACTACGTGCCTGCAATTCAGGCAGGTTTTGTCTTTTCTAATCGGACTGTGTGACATTGGTTATTCTTTGGTTTGGTTTTGGTTGTTATTTTTTGCCCACGAGTGAGGTGGGTTTAAATGGGTTTGCGCTGATTTTTTGCCCACGGATGTTACGGGTTAAACGGGTTTGCGCTGGTTTCTTTTTACTACTCCCGCTAGCTATCGGGATTCACAAATAAATACGAATTAATTTTTATTATAATCTGCGTGCCATTTTTTTCGCCACGAATTAGAACGAATTAATTAAAAAAATCTGTGTAAACCCGTTTAATCACTGTTATCCGTGTGCCATCAATAAAGTGTTACTTTTTTAATACTTCGTTCAGGAAAAGCTGTAAATGTTCAAATGATCTTTTTGCTGCGACGGCATTGTATGCTGCACCTTTTGAGTTGTCGTTTCCGGCTTCAGGATTAGTAAACGAGTGAACAGCATTTGCATAATAAATCATTTGCCAATCGGCTTTTGAGTCACGCATTTCTTGCTGAAAAGCAGTGATTTCTTCTTTAGACTCAAACGGATCATCGGCACCATGACAAACCAAAACTTTTGTTGTAATAGGTTCAACAGCACGGGCGGCATCTTTACCTAAACCTCCGTGAAACGAAACCACTCCTTTTAGATTCAAATGTCCGCGGGCAGCTTCAAGAACTCCGGTTCCTCCAAAACAGTAACCTATAGCTACAATGTTATCAGCATTTGCTCCGGATTTTACTAATTCTTTTAAAGCTGAATCAATACGTTTTTGATAGATTTCGTAATTTTTTTTGTAGTAACCGGCTTGTTTTCCGGCTTCGGCAGTATTTGTTGGGTAGTTTCCTTCACCATAAATATCAGCGATGAAAACATTATAACCTAATTTAGATAGATTTTCGGCAATATCCTTAGAGGCTTTGTCGATTCCAAGCCATGCCGGTAAAAGTAAAATTCCCGGATTCTGTGTGCTTTTTTTAGCAGATTTTACAAACAAACCGTTTAAAGCCTGAGAGCCATCTGTATATTTTACGGGTTTTAATTGTGCAGTTATAGTGTTAGAAAACAGTATAGTAGCAAATAAAAGAAATGCTGAGTTTTTCATAGTGGTACAATTTTAAACAAATATCAGAAATATTATGTTACAAAAATATACCAGAAGTCTTTTCTTATCAGGTTTTTACAATAAGATTTATAAGATGAAAATTATTGACCGGGATGCTTGTTTACAATGTAATATTGCGTTTAAAAGCGCAGCCCAATTCAATAATAGAATCGGTTTTGGCAATACCGGGAATACTATCGATTTTTTCATAAAGAATTCTTCGCATGTGTTCGTGGTTGGTCGCAATAATTTTGATGTAAAGCGTGAAAGACCCTGTTACATAATAACATTCTGTAATTTCAGGAATATCTTTTAATGCTTCGATAATTCGGTCAGAATCAGAATCTTTATTGAGTGTGATTCCTGTAAAAGAAGCCCAGTCATAACCAATTTTCTTTTCCTGAATAATAGGCTTTATACCACTAATAACGCCTTGCTCAATCATTCGATTGATACGCTGATGCACCATCGTGTTTGATATTTTTAAATTAGCAGCAATTGCAGAAAACGCCATTCGGCCATCTTTTTCTAATTCCTTGATGATGCTAATATCAAATTCGTCTAATATATCCATTATTTTAAATTGAGTTATTGTGTGTTTTTTATTCTTAACTATTGAATTGTATGTAGTCCCTACGGGACATATTTATTGGCCTATTATTTATTTTCTACCAATATTATATTCCTAACGGAATAATCTCGTAGAGATTAAGTATTGGTAGAAAACAAACAATTTCAAACATAATTTTGTCCCGTTAGGGACTACACGACATTCTGCAAATAGCAGAATTTTTTCGAATTCATAAAAGTAATTATTTTTTTCAATAAACAAGAGAAAACTCTTTGTAAAGACAAGTCTATTTGATTTTTTTAAGGTTTAAAAATATTGTTTTTGACTTTTTAATTAGGTTTTAAAAGTCAAAATAGTAATTTTAGCACCTGATAATGAATAAAATTTAATACTTTTGCCCTTTAAAAGAAATAGAACATGATACAAACTGATAAATCACTTTCGTCAAAATCAGAAATTTTGATTGAAAAAGAAAATAAATACGGAGCTCATAATTATCATCCGCTTCCTGTGGTGTTAGATAGAGGAGAAGGTGTGTATGTTTGGGATGTAGACGGAAAAAAATATTATGATTTTTTATCGGCTTATTCTGCAGTAAACCAAGGACATTGCCATCCTAAAATTGTGAAAGCAATGGTAGATCAGGCACAAAAACTGACTTTGACTTCTCGTGCTTTTTACAATGATAAATTAGGAGATTACGAAGAGTTTGTAACGAAATATTTTGGTTTTGATAAAGTTCTGCCAATGAATACTGGTGCAGAAGCTGTTGAAACTGCACTTAAAGTGTGTAGAAAATGGGCTTATGAAGTAAAAGGTATTCCGGAGAATCAGGCGCAGGTTATTGTTTGTGAAAATAATTTTCACGGAAGAACGACTACAATCATTTCGTTTTCTAATGATGAAGGTGCACGTAAAAACTTTGGTCCTTTTACAGAAGGATTTATAAAAATAGAATATGATAATCTTGAAGCTCTTGAAAAAGTTCTTGAATCGTCAAAAAATATAGCGGGATTTTTAGTAGAACCTATTCAGGGTGAAGCTGGAGTTTATGTACCATCTGAAGGATATTTATCGAAAGCAAAAGCGTTGTGTGAAAAACATAATGTGTTGTTTATTGCCGATGAGGTTCAAACCGGAATTGCGCGTACCGGAAAATTATTAGCGGTTCATCATGAAAATGTTCAGCCTGATATTTTAATTTTAGGAAAAGCCATTTCTGGCGGAGTTTATCCGGTTTCGGCTGTTTTGTGTAATAACGAAATCATGAATGTGATTAAGCCGGGTCAGCACGGATCAACTTTTGGTGGAAACCCTGTTGCAGCAGCTGTTGCCATTGCAGCACTTGAAGTAATTAAAGAAGAAAATCTGGCTGAAAATGCAGAACGTTTGGGAATTATTCTAAGAAAAGGTTTGAACGAGATTGCAGAAAGAAATAATCTAATCACGCTGGTTCGTGGAAAAGGTTTGCTGAATGCAATTGTAATTAATTGTGGAGAAGACTCAGATCTTGCCTGGGAGATTTGCTTAAAGTTCAGAGACAACGGATTATTAGCAAAACCAACACACGGAAATAAAATCAGGTTAGCGCCGCCATTGGTAATGACTGAAGCTCAAATTCAGGAATGTCTTGAAATTATTGAAAAATCTTTAAATGATTTTAGAGATTAAAAATATCGATTAATAATTCAAACTAAAAAAGCTGTTCAGAAATGAGCAGCTTTTTTTTTTAAGTCTCAGTCACAGTTTTCAGTCAATTAAGAAACTGAAAACTGAGACTGAAAACTGAGACTAAAAATTATTCTTCATAACATGCTATAAATTATATAACAAAGCAGATGAATTGTATAATCTTTTTAAGCGACTTGAGAAGTAGTTTTGAATGTCTTTCAAACGAACTTAAAAACAGACTTAAAAAGAGGTTATTTAATTTTTAATTGAAAGACAAAAGAAAGAACCAAAACGGTCTTACTAACTTTTATAAATACAATTCTATTATAATGGCTTACTCAAATAATGATATAACACGTTTTTTAGATGCGCAAAATAAACTTTATTTAACCGCTCTTGCCGAAATGAAAAAAGGGAAAAAAGAAACACACTGGATGTGGTTTATTTTTCCGCAAATACAAGGATTAGGTACCAGTAATATTTCAAAATATTATGCAATTGCCGATCTTAAGGAGGCGAAAGAATTTCTGGATCATCCCATTTTAGCAAAACATCTTATAGAAATTTCAGCGCTATTATTAACATTTAAAAGAAAATCTGCCGAAGGTATTTTAGGCGATTTAGATGCCCGTAAATTATGTTCATCGATGACACTATTTTCTCAGGTAGAAGGTGCTCATCCTGTATTTCAGGAAGTTCTGGATACCTTTTTCTTAGGATATTCAGATCAGTTTACTTTATCCATCATCGATTCACAAGTAGTAGTGTCGCCAGCTGTTGAAGCATTAATATAAATTACGCTCAAACGTAAAAAAGAAAACCATTCCACTTTAAGTGGAATGGTTTTTTGTTTGTGGAAGTTTTTTTTAAATCTGCTTGAGTTTTATTAACCACAAATTTCACAAATTATTTTTGCGACTTTTGATCAAAATTTAGATTAAACATTTGAAAATCATCCCCAAAGCTTTGCGAACTTCTTTAAAAAAAAATTAAATGAGCTTAAAACTTAGCGAACTTAGCGGTTAAATTATGAAGCTCCAGATGGGATTATCAGGAGATTCTTTTAATCTGCTCAATCTGCCAAATCTGCGTGAAACTTTTTCATACAAATTCAAATTAAAAAATAAAAAAGCGACTGTTCGAAAACAATCGCTTTTGGTTATAATTACTTAAAATATCAAAAAAAGTAATTATTTCTTCAAGAAGATGTACAAGACATTTCTCTATAGTATTTTAAAATCTAACTTTTTTAAGTTCCCACAATGTTTTGATAAAAGTATCAACATCTTCTGTAGTATTATAAAAAGCCAAAGACGGACGAACAGTAGTTTCAACTCCCATTCTTCGCAAAATAGGCTGCGCGCAATGATGTCCGGTTCTTACTGCAACACCTTCTCTGTTTAAAGCCTGACCCACCTGATCGTTGGTATAACCTTGTAAATTAAAAGAAAGTACACTTGCTTTATTTTTCGCCGTTCCTATCAGTCTTACACCCGGAATTTCCTTCAATAGTTTTGTGGCATATTCCAATAACTGATGTTCATATTGTCCGATAGCGTCAATACCAAGTTTGGTAACATAATCTATCGCAGCACCAAGACCAATGGCATCAGCAATATTTCCGGTTCCGGCTTCGAAACGATTTGGTGCTTTGTGGTATTTTATTTCCTCAAAAGTCACATCCTGAATCATGTTTCCGCCAGCTTGGTAGGGTTCCATTTCGTTTAGTAAATCTTCTTTTCCGTATAAAGCGCCAATTCCGGTTGGACCAAAAAGTTTATGTCCTGAAAATACCAGCCAATCCGGATTTAAATCCTGAACATCCACTTTCATATGCGAAACTGATTGTGCTCCGTCAATTAAAACTTTTGCTCCAACAGCGTGTGCCATTTTTACAATTTCTTTGGCCGGAGTTACAGTTCCCAATGCATTTGAAACTTGTGTAAAAGCAACTAAACGTGTTTTAGAATTCAGTAGTTTTGAATATTCATCCAACAAAATCTGTCCGTCATCATCTACAGGAATTACTCTTAATTTTAAGCCTTTTTTATCTGCCAAACGTTTCCACGGAACAATATTCGCGTGATGTTCCAGATTGCTCACAATGATTTCGTCTCCGGCAACCAGATTATGATCGCCCCAACTTTGAGCCACCAAGTTGATACCTTCTGTAGCACCGCGAACAAATACAATTTCGTTTACAGAACTTGCATTCAAAAACGTTTTTACTTTTTCACGAGCTGCTTCATAAGCATCAGAGGCACGAGCGGCAAGTTCATGTGCTGCACGATGGATATTCGAATTCTCGTGTTCGTAGAAATATGCAATACGATCAATAACCGATTGTGGTTTTTGGGTCGTTGCAGCATTATCAAACCAAACTAGAGGTTTTCCATTCACGGTTTCTCTTAGAATAGGAAAATCTTTTTTGATCAGATTAGCATCAAAACGAGAACCTGAGACATTTCCGAAATCTGGCTTTTCGAAAGTATTTCCAACAATTAAATTTGAATTTCTCTGATCAAAAGCAAACGGATTTTGTTCCAAAAAATAATACGAATTCGGTATTTCATTTCCGTTTAACGGAAAATCAACTCGCTTTGTAAAGTTGGTATCCACAAAAGACAACGCCTCTTTTAATTCGGTTTCAAAAGAAGAACTTTCGGTTTGAAAAGGCAGATAATTATTATTTAAAAGCAATTGCGAAAAGAGATTGTCTTCATTCGATTGTGCTGTTCCGCCATTTTTGAAATTGACGTCATGAAAACCCGTTTGCGGATTATTGACATTGACATTATTTCCGTGTGGAATTCCCGATGGAGAAACGCCACTTTGAGGATCAAATCCGGCTCCGGCATTAGGATATAAAGCCGAAGCTCCTGAACCATAATTGGCAACAGTTGGCGAAGCTCCAAAGCCACTAAATGCAGGTGCACCGGATGATGGTGTTGCTACATTCTGTAACGGAAGAGTTGTCGCGCTATTACCGCTTAAGTTTCCGGTATTCAACAAAGTTTCTGCAATTTTTGTCGCACGCGGATGTTCATTTCGATCAGGACTTAACGAAATTTCCTTAGGAAACTCATTAGGTAATGACTTGAACAATTCGTTCGCCAAAAGCTGCAAATCCTCAATGTTGGGTAAACCGTCGTGGTTAGTATTTATACTCATGGTACTTTCCTATTTCTACATCTTCAAGAACTGCGATAGCATCATCGACCAAAATTGCCAAAGAGCAATAAAGAGATACAAGATATGATGCAATTGCTTTTTCGTTGATTCCCATAAAACGAACCGATAATCCTGGTGATTGCTCGCCTTGTAATCCCGGTTGAATTAATCCGATAACACCCTGACGACTTTCGCCTGTACGCAATAAAATAATTTTCGATTTTCCGTTTACGATAGGTAATTTATCCGATGGAATAAGCGGAATTCCTCTCCATGTCAAGAACTGAGATCCAAATAAAGACGTTGTAGGAGGCGGCACTCCGCGACGTGTACATTCACGGCCAAAAGCAGCAATTGCTAAAGGATGCAACAAGAAAAATCCAGGTTCTTTCCAAACTTTTGTCAACAATTCGTCTAAATCGTCCGGAGTTGGTGCGCCAGCTCTGGTTTTAATGATTTGAGATTTTGCAACATTACTCAACAATCCATAATCTTTATTGTTGATTAATTCGCTTTCCTGACGTTCTTTGATCGTTTCAATAGCCAAACGTAATTGCTCAGAGATTTGATTGTATGGTTTGCTGTACAAGTCAGAAACTCTGGTGTGTACATCTACAATGGTTTGTACTGCAGCCAGATTGTATTCTCTGGGATTATCGATATAATCTACGAAAGTATTTGGTAAAACTCTTTCGTCACGTGCCGAACAATCGACTTCGATATGGCTTCCGTCTTTTACTTTATTCAAACGAAATACGCCTGATTCTACTGGTGTCCAATGCAAAAGATGCGTTAGCCAACGTGGTGAAATTGTCCCAATTTGAGGGACCGTACGAGTTGCAATTGCTAATTGTCTTGCTGCAACATCTCCTAATGCTGTCTGTTGTTGTTTTTGTTCAGCCATGGCTTTAAAGGTTTAATGGTTAATTTATTTTTGGTACACTTTTTTAAGAATTTTTATTCGTAAAAAACACTGTTTTAGCGTGTAAGTAAATTTATGTTAAAAATAAAAACATCAGAAGTAAATGTTGTTTATTTTTAATGTGAAATAATGTCTAAGTTGTTGAAATATAATATTATGAAAGCGGATCGAATAATTCGTCAACCGAAAGATATCGTTCTCCGGTATCATAATTAAAAGTCAATACAACGGCATCTTTCGGGATTTTGTTGATTTGTTTTGAAATCGCCGCCAAAGAAGCTCCCGTCGAAATTCCTGCAAAAATTCCTTCTTCTTTTGGTAATCGTTTCGCAAAATAAAAAGCATCTTCTTTTTCAACCGGAATGACCAAATCGACATAATCCCTATTAAAAACTTCAGGAATAAATCCGGCACCAATACCCTGAATAGGATGCGGGGCAGGAGAACCTCCGCTTAAAACCGGTGATAAGGCCGGCTCGACAGCATAAGTTTTAAGATTAGGAAAATGTTGTTTCAGGATTTTAGAAACTCCAGTAATATGTCCGCCCGTTCCAACTCCCGTGATTAGGTAATCGATACCTTCCGGAAAATCCTGTAGGATTTCCTGCGCCGTTGTTTTCTCATGAATTTCAACATTTGCCGGATTCGTAAACTGAAAAGGCAAAAATGAATTAGGAGTTGATAAGGCTAATTCTTTTGCTTTTTCTACTGCGCCCGAAGTTCCTTTTTCTCTTGGAGTTAAAACAAATTCGGCACCATAAGCATTCATGATTTTACGTCTTTCGATACTCATCGATTCCGGCATTACCAGAATTACTTTGTACCCTTTTACTGCAGCAACCAGCGAAAGTCCTATTCCGGTATTTCCCGAAGTAGGTTCTATAATGATCGAATCAGGATTTAAAAGTCCTTTTTGCTCCGCGTCTTCAATCATTGCCAGTGCAATCCGGTCCTTGATACTCGCCCCCGGATTCGACTTTTCGATCTTGATCCAAACCTGATGCTCCGGAAAAATCTTGTTGAGTTTTACGTGGGGTGTATTGCCAATGGTTTCTAGTATATTTTGATATTTCATGTTGTTGTTGTTGTTGTTGTTGTTGTTGTTGTTGTTGTTGTTGTTGTTGTTGTTTTGAACCATATAAGTGATTATAAGTTCAATTTAGTTTAAATGCGTTGCGTTTTTTATCCTAAAGTGATGTAAGTTTTTAGATTTTCTTTTTGCTCATTTTTGTTATCCTGAACGTTCCTTCGACTTCGCTCAGGATGACAAACTTTGAGGTTAGACACTTTCTCAAAGTTTTATGCTCAATGTTATTATCTCATTTTTGTCATCCTGAGCGAAGTCGAAGGAACACTAGAAACTCCGCAAACAAAATCGCCAATCTTTGTCGAGTTACTAACGGAGATCCCTCGTTCCTCGGCATGACAAGATTGCGGTTAGATTTTCCAAGGCCTTTATATTCTTACATTACTTATATGGTTCAAATATTCCTTACTTGGTTTAAACCATTTTAAATCGAATAAAAAATAGGTTCCGGAAAAGGATTGTTATCCTTCACTTTAATTTCATTTTTATGATACACCACAGAATTTGACGGAACCGTATACGTCAGCCAGACATTTCCTCCAATGATAGAATCCCTTCCCACAACAGTTTGCCCGCCCAGAATCGTACTATTCGAATAAATAATAACATTGTTTTCAATCGTAGGATGTCTTTTTATAAAAGCCTCTTCCTTTTTTACACTCAAAGCTCCTAATGTAACGCCTTGATATATCTGTACATTATCGCCAATAATCGAGGTTTCACCAATTACAATTCCGGTGCCGTGATCGATGGCAAAATCGTTGCCTATTTGCGCGCCGGGATGAATTTCGATACTCGTTTTAATATGTGCATATTCAGAAAAAGTTCGTGCCAGAAGTTTTAAATCCTGATTCCAAATTTGATGCGAAAACCGGTAAACGGCAATTGCAAAAAATCCGGGATAAGCGTACAGAACTTCTTCTATAGATTTGGCGGCGGGATCTTTTCTAAAAATAGTATCGGCGTCATTTAATGTTTTTTTGTACAAATTAGGCAGTGCTTCGAAGAAAAGTTGAGTTTGCTCGAAACTGTCCTCTTTTTTGGATGAATAGTCAATTACGATTTCATTAAATTGCTTTTCTAAAACTTCAAATTTGTTTTTAATAATAGATAAATCTCCAAAACGTTTTGAAGTATTCGAAAATAAAACAGAGAATAAATCTTCAATAAACTGATGAATTACCTTTTTTTGAGGAAGGATCAATAAACTCTGATGGTTGTTTGCTATTTCTTGATAAAATGAATTCATAATGGTTTGTTTTTTGGTTCATAACTAACATCTTTATGAGAAATCAACTAATCTAATTAGGCATTCTAAAATATTTTAAAGCAATTCGTCGCATTCAAAAAAATATTAAACACATAGAAACATAGATTTTATGTATCTGAAAGGAGACAAAAAAGAAATACATTTCTTCACATAGCTATGTGATTTATTCTAAGTAAAACGCCTTTTTTAAGCAACCATAAGCTATGTTTCTATGTGCTAGAATAATTATGCGCATTGTTTTAAATGTCTGTAATTTTTGGTTTTGAAAATTTCTCTCTAATATAAAAAACAGGTATTCCGATACCGGCGATGATTAATCCCGGCCAGGTATAAGTAGGTTTATAAATGATTAATAAAATACAAAAAGCGGATCCTAAAATAATGTAAATAATAGGTAAAAACGGATATCCAAAAGCTCTGTATGGTCTTTCGTGTTGCGGTTTTTTAATTCTTAAAACAAAAATACCGGCAATGGTAATCACGTAAAACAATACCACTACAAAAGAAATCATGTCTAATAAATTCCCGTAACGACCACTTAAACTTAAAATCACGGCCATAAAAAACTGAATCCAAAGCGCATTTGCAGGAACCGAATGTTGGTTTAAAATCGCTGTTTTCTTAAAAAACAATCCATCTTTTGCCATACTTTGGTAGACTCTTGCGCCCGATAAAATCATTCCGTTGGCACAACCAAAAGAAGCAATCAAAATCATTAAGGCAATAATCGAAGTTCCGCTTGAGCCAAAAATAGCCTGTGCAGCTGCAATACCAACGCGGTCTTTTTCGGGAGTTCCAATAGCTTCAACAGGTAAAACTGCGGTAAACATTACATTTACCGAAACGTAAATAATCGTTACAACGGCAGTTCCTAAAAGCAAACTCAAACCAATATTTCGTTTTGGATTTTTTATTTCATCCGAAACAAATGTCACATTATTCCAGGCATCATAGCTAATAACAGTTCCAACCAATGCCGAAGCAATCGCGCCCCAAAAAGCGGGTGTATTGGTGTATTGCAAAAACGAACCATCCGGATTTAGTTTTTGTAAATGAAACGGATTCGTCCAGTTGGCCTGCCACACTTCGGGTTTGAAAAAGATAAACCCAAAGACAATCAGAATTAGTAAGCTTATTAATTTGGTTCCGGTAAAGAATTTCTGAATCACTTTTCCCAGTTTTACGCCTTTGGTATTGATGTACGTTAAAATGAACAACAAGACGATAGAGGAGAGTTGTGCCGGAGAAATGGTGAAAGAATCTCCAATTCTGAAAGCGACCAAATCTTCGCTGAAAAGCGGAAAAAAATACGCCAGAAATTTAAAGAACGATACACAAACCGCAGCAATAGTTCCGGTTTGAATTACGGTAAACAAACTCCATCCGTATACAAAGGCCACAAGCGGATTGTAGGCTTCTTTTAGATAAATATACTGACCTCCTGATTTAGGAAACATGCCACTCAATTCGCCATAACTCACAGCAGCAATCAATGTCATGAATCCGCCAATTAACCAAACTAAAATCAACCAGCCCGCTGATCCCACATTACGGGTAACATCGGCACTCACAATAAAAATTCCCGAACCAATCATTCCGCTGGCCACCAATAAGGCTGCATCGGCAAGACCGAGTTCTCTTTTGTATTCTTGTTTTTTTTCTATTTCTGACATTCTGATTTTTTGTTTTTATAACTAAACCAATTCGGCATTGGTCAAAGGTGTTGTAGGTGTTTCTTGCGGAATTCTTCCTTGTAAATGAGGCAACGATGCATTGGGCAAACGTGGTAAAACCAATTTGGCAAAATAATTCGCTTCTTCAATCAAAGGAAAACCGGAGAAAATAAAAGATCTGAAACCCATATCCATGTAGCGGTTTAGTTTTTCTACAATCTGATCGGCACTTCCTACCAAACCACTTCCGCAACCGGAGAAAACTTTACCAATATCGGTCCATAAGATATCTTCTACATAACCCTCTTCATCCGAAGTTTCTCTTAATTCATCTTGTTTTAAAACACCTAACGAACGTGAATCTTCGCCACGACTTCTGATTTCTAAACCTCGTTTTTCGTCGAATTTTGAGATTAATTTTTTGGCGTAAGCTCTTGCTTCTTCCTGCGTTTCACGAACTATAACATGAATTCTTAAACCAAAATCGATGGTTCTTCCTTCTGCAGCAGCGCGTTCACTCATTTCTTTCAAAGTGGCATACATCGATTCTTCAGATTCCGGCCAGGTCAAAAACACGTCGCAATGTTTGGCACAAACGGCTCTTGAACCAGGGGAAGTTCCTCCAAAATACAATAATGGACCGCCGTTTTGCTGATAGGATTTTACAGGATCTGATGGCAAATCAAACTGATAAATTTCTCCCTTGTGCGAGATTCTGTCTTGTGTCCAGCCTTGCTGTAAAATCTGAATGACTTCAGAACATCGTTGGTATCTTAAATTTGGATCTTCGCGTGTTCCCGGCAAATCAGAGTTGATAATATTCAAGATCAATCTTCCTTTCAGCATGTGATCTAACGAAGAAATAGCTCGCGCCAACATAGGCGGATGCACTTCTCCGGTGCGAACCGCAAGTAAAAATGTAATCTTATTGGTTTCCGGCGCAACGCTTGCTGCAAAAGCCAATCCGTCTTGTCCTACGGTATAAGCTGATGGATATAAAATGTTGCTGAAACCTAGTTTTTCTGCTTCTAATGTAATGTCACGACAATGCTCGTAACTGCTTCGGCGATCATTATCTAATACGCCTAAATATGCTGTATCTCCACCAATAATGTCATTGAACCAGGAAATTTCTGCGACTCTTTCCGGGGTTCTAATGGCTACTGTTTCAATTTTACCTTCAATCATTTTTTCTTTTCTTTTTTAAGCTTTTTTTCAATTTTTTGTTCTTGTTTTCCTGTGCGTTTTTATCAGCTTCACTCGACCAGGAAATTTCATTATTTTTAATTCTCATTGATACAACAGGTGCGGGATTTAGGTTGATCTGATTCATATTTTTGAGTTTTAATTATGGATTATTTTTTAAAAACTGTCTTGCCTTCTTTTATCGTTTCAAGAACTGTAATGTCTTTTATTTTAGAAGGATCTATTTTGGTTAAATCGTCAGAAAGCACTACTAAATCGGCCAATTTTCCGGTTTCGATAGAACCTTTGCTATTTTCTTCGAAATATTCGTAAGCACCGTTTATCGTGATGGCACGCAGGCCTTCGATAGGAGTAAGTCTTTCATCCGGACCAATAACCTGACCTGAACGCGATTTTCTTTCTACGGATGTCCACAATAAAAACAACTGGTTTAGTGGCGTTACCGGATAATCGGTATGATTTGTTGCTACAACTCCTTTTTTGATGGCAGTTTTTAAAGGGCTTAAAAAATTAGCTCTGTCTGCACCTAAATTGCGAACATGTACATCGCCCCAAAAGAAAGCGTGATTGCTAAAGAAAGCTGCAATTATTCCCAGTTTTTTATAATCATCAAGCTGATCTGGTCGCACAAATTGAGAGTGAATGGTCACTGGTCTGCGGTCGTTGCTATTCGTATTTAAAGTTTTATTGGCATTTTCTATCGCTTTCAGATACATATCGATAGTTGCATCTCCGTTGCAATGCACAAACGGACGAACATTATTTTGGAATGCTTTAATAATTAGATCATTAAACTGTTCCTGAGTAATATTAGCGAAACCAGTACATACATCGTGGTTACAACCCGGAACTTCTACCAAATATGATTTACTAAAAAAGGCAGTTTTACCTTGAGGCGAACCATCGGCAATCATTTTTGTTCCGGCCAGTTTTAAGTGATTTTTTAGAACACCAAATTTAAAGTCAGGATTTTTTAATACTTTTTCTAAAGTAGGATAACCCGGCAAAGCTTCAATATCGATAAACAACTCGTTTCTTTCTGCCGCTTTATGCAATAATTCAACCGATTCGTAACTTGAATATCCGTCCTGAGCCGTTGTAATACCATTGCTGGCATAAAACAATTGCTGCTCTTTTAGACCTTTTATCTGCTCGTCTAAAGTTGGAGCTGGTTTGGCTGGCCTTTTCAATAATCGGCTGGCATTTTCCTGTAATAATCCTGTAGGTTCGTTAGTACCTTTTTTTCTTTCGATAGCGCCTCCGGGAGGATTTGCTGTAGTTGCATCAATTCCTGAAAGTTTTAAAGCATACGAATTCGAAACCGACATATGTCCGTTGATATTTGTAATCGTTACCGGATTGTTAGGAAAAGCAGCGTCAAGATCTTCCTTATTCGGGTGTCTTTTTTCTTCAAGCTGATCCTGATCATATCCGTAAGCATCGATCCATTCGCCTGGAGCTACATTATTTTTCTTCTGAAAATCCTGAATACGGTTTACCAAATCGGCAATATTTTTAACATCGCCCATTGGCGGAGAACCTACATTTACTGTAGTCGATCTTGATAAACCCATAAAATGACTGTGACCGTCAATAAATCCGGGAACTACAGTTTTTCCTTTTAGATCAACAACGATCGTATTCTTGTCTTTTAATTTTTCGATTTTACTATTTGTTCCAACAGCCAGAATTTTGCCATTACTTACTGCAACAGCTTGCGCAGTACTATTTTTGGCATCAACCGTAATGATATTACCGTTGATATAAATCTTTTCGGCGGTATTTTTTTGCTGTGCACTGATAATCGTCGTAGCGAAGAGTACAGCCAGATATTTTAAATTAGTTTTCATTTCGTTATTTCTTTTTTTGTTTTTATAAATGCTATAGTGAATGAACTGTTGAGGATAATTATTTTAAACACATAGAAACATAGGTTTTTGGCTTTTTAGAAAAAAGAAAATTGGAGAGAACTAGTTTCTAACACATAGCTATGTTTTTTAATGCGAGTGAAACGCCTTTTTTAAAGTTTCTAAAAGCTATGTTTCTATGTGTTTAATTTTTATTTTTTTATAATTATATCTAATAGTATTCTATCTTGGAGCCAGTTTGTTATAAGCCAATTCGTTGCTTGGAATTGCCCAGACATAATTCGCAGCTGTTGGTAAAACTTCAGGTGCAGCGCCTGCATTTCCTGTTTTGGCAGGAAGCGCCTGAACTCGTCGCAATAAATCCGGTGTACGGAATCCTTCGCCTACCAATTCTATTCTTCTTTCGTTTAAAATGGTTGCAATCAATTCTTCTTTTGTAGCAACTCCGGTTGTGAAAACGTAAGCGGCATCAGAACGATTTCTTATTGCTGCTAATAAAGATTGTGCTAAAGGCAAATTGTCACTTTGAGCAGCAGCTTCGGCATAATTCAATAAAACTTCGGCATAGCGAATCACCGGAACATAATCTGTAAAAGGCGCACCATTTTTCTTGAATTTGTTCAATAGTTTTTGTCCGGTTGCATTGGTAATAACCAAACCTTTTCTGGCATCTGCAGAAGTTGCCGAAGCATAAACAGGATCAGCAATAATTCCCGCAGTATTAAAATAAATAACGGGAGTTAAGTAGTTTCCTCCAAGTGCGCTTTGTAATCCCGGAGCTTCTGCCGCAGTTGTAAACGGAATCGAAAATATCGCTTCGTTCCCTACATAAGAACCTCCAAAAACGGTGGCAACATTTGGTTCTAAACGATGTGTCAAACTTCCGGAAACGTATTGAAAAGGAGCTGTTGCAGGAACCAGTTTACTGGCTTCTGAAATTACTTTTGCATAATCGCCTTTGCTTAAATATACTCTTGTTTTTAGAGCAATCGCAGTAGCTTTGTGCGCTCTTGAAGCCGTAAGAATTCCGGTGGAATAGCTCTCCGGTAAATCAACTTCGGCTTCGTCAAGATCTTTTAAAATCTGAGTGTAAACATCGGCAACACTACTAAAAGCAAAGTCATTAATTCCTCCTGATGTGTTTCCTTTTAATCTTAGCGGAAGTGCTAATGCAGCACTATTTTGTGCATAAGGTTTTGCATAGGTTTGTACCAAACTTAGATATGAAATGGCTCTTACAAACTTAGCTTCGGCAATATAATTTTTACGTAAATCTTCAGTAACAACAGTAGAAGTTGCCAGATTATCGATCAGAATATTAGAGAAATTAATCGTCGTATAAGCAACGCTCCAAACCGAGTTTACAAAATCTCCTGATGAGGTAATGGTCTGATTCCAAACATTGGCTCCGGTTGAATTGTTACCATCATTCTGGCTGAATTCATTGCCTCTTTGTTCATTAAAAATAATGAATCGGCCGCCGTAAAAAGAGGGATTGCTAAACTGACCGTAAAGTCCGTTTACCTGACCTAAAATTTTGGCTGGTGTGCTGAAAGCGGTTTCTGTAGAAATGCTCGTTTCAGGAACAGTATCTAAAGCATTATCACTACATCCGGCCAATAATAAGGCTAGAAATGGTGTGATAATAAAGGCTTTTTGTATGCTTTTTTTATAATTGAAAATCATGATGTTTTTATTTTTAATTAAGATAAATGCCTAGAAACCTACATTAAGTCCTAAAGTGAATACTACTGAATTGGCCGGCACGTTTTGATCTTTCCCTGAATTGATGGAGTTTCCGTTGATGGAAATCTCAGGATCTGAACCGCGGTATTTTGTCCAGGTATATAAATTAGAGCCCTGAGCATATACTTTTGCAGATGAAATGTATTTGTTGACCAACTCGTTCTTCACCGGAATTCTATAGCTTAAAATGATGTTTTTTACTTTTAAGTAGGATCCGTCTTCTACATAAGCAGAGTTACTTGATGAGAAACCACCTGAGAAACTGTCTCCGTAAATTAACTTAGGAACATCTGTAACTTGTCCAGGAGTGGTCCAGCGATCTTTGATGAAAGTTCCGTTGTTGAAGAAACGCTGATCTGATAAAGTAGATCGTGTCCCATTGTACAATTTGTTTCCGCCGGAAAAGGTTAAACCAATCGTTAAATCGAAATTTTTATAAGATAAATTGTTATTCAAACCTCCATAATATGTTGGTAACGAAGGTCCCTGAATACGACCGTCACGATAGTTGTCGATTGCCGGCGCAGTAGCTCCGTTGAGATATGTAAACGCTTTTGTAAGCGCATTGTATTGTACTTCTTCATTATTGGCATTTACATAAACTCGGTTTCCGTTTTCAGGATTTACTCCGGTTGTTGGTACAGCGAAAATAGATCCTACAGAATAGCCTTCTCTGGTAATATTCTGGATTCCGAAAGTGCTCAAAGCCGTTGGATAAATATCTCCGTAACCGCCTAATGAAGTGACTTTGTTTTTGATGGTAGACAAATTAAAACTTGCATTCCACTGAAAATCATTGTCGTTTATGATGTTCGCATTAATCGAAAGTTCAAATCCTTTGTTGTATAAAGATCCCACATTTGCAGCAATCGAATTGTTCGGAATTCCCTGAGATAGAGACTGAGGCGCATTCAAAATCAAATCGTTGATGTTGTTTTTATAATAATCAGCTTCAACAGTGATTCGGTTATCAAACAATCCGAAATTGATTCCAAAGTCAAACTTCTTGCTCGTTTCCCATTTTAAATCGGGATTTCCTGATTGTGAAAAACTAAGCGTTGGAACTCCGGCGTAAGTACCTGCTGAATATTGGGATAAAGCGGCATAATCGTTCAATTCGCTGTTACCTACAATCCCGTAACTCGCACGAACTTTAAAAGCATTTAAAACATTTTTTATAGAAGAACCTTTAAAGAAATCTTCTTCAGATACATTCCATCCAATAGAAGCCCCTCCAAAATTCCCCCATTTGTTCCCAGATGCCAAAGCAGATAATCCGTCTCTTCTGAAATTAAGATTCAGTAAATATTTTTTGTTATAATCGTAGGCAATACTGCTAAAATAAGAAAGCAATACATTTTCTGTCTGAACAGAAGGACCAGGCGCAATGGTTGTAAATCCGCCTTGATAACTGGTAAAGAAAGGATCTGTTAAACCTGTTTTTATGGCACCCCAACCGTCAATTTCACGGACATTTTTCTCTTGTCCCAAAAGTACTTTTAAATTGTGTTTTTGATCAAATATCGTCGAGTAGGTTAGGGTATTGGTCCAGTTTGATCTCGAGTATTTGGTGTTGGAATTTGTTGCAGCTCCTTTAGTAGAAAAACCATCTCCGCTATACGGATTTCTGAATTCCTTATTTTCTACCACAAAATTATTGATACCATAAACCGTTTTGAATTTCAGGTTTTTGATGATTTCAAGTTCGGCATAAATGCTTCCGATAAAGGTGTTATTTTCAGAAGTGTTTTTATCTAAATCTAAAATCGTTTGTAAATTATAGGCATTAAAAACACCTAATGAAGGGCTGTTTGCGCCATATCCTATATTTCCGTTACTCGGATTGATGTTGTAAGAACCATCAGGATTGTAAACAGAAACGTTGGATGGTAAAATATACGTAAGTCTTCCTAAAGGCTGTAAACCAATGTATTGCGTGTTTACGGCATTTCCAGCCGAAGATCCAATAGAATTGGGTGTCGAAGATCCTGAATTTGGACCTGAATTTAAGGAGTTGTTATAAGAGAAATTAGTTCCTAAAGTAAGGGAATTATTCAGCTTATGTTCAAAATTCAATCGGATTCCTTTTCGCACAAATTCATTCGTTCTTAAAATTCCTTCCTGATTAGAATAGTTGGTCGAAATAAAATAACTGGTAGAATTTGTTGCTCCTGAAAAGCTTAAATTATGATTTTGTGAAACTCCTGTATGATAAGCTACATCGTACCAATTGGTTCCTATTGTCGATCCATCTGCATTTTGACCTAAAGCAAAACCGGGTGTAAGTCCTGCATTGGTTCTGGCTTCGTTTTTAATGCTTACATAATCTTCGGCATTCAGCAGTTTTGGTAAATTCGAAGCTTTGTTCCAGCTTACCCAAACATCATAATTGACATTTACTTTTCCTTTTTTTCCTTTTTTAGTCGTAATCACAATAACTCCATTTGCTGCACGTGAACCGTAAATAGCTGCTGCCGAAGCATCTTTCAGTACATCGATAGATTCAATGTCATTCGGGTTAATATCTGATAATGGATTGTTGCCAATGGCGCCTCCCGCAGTTCCTGTAAATACAGTTACACCATCAACAATAACTAAAGGATAAAGTGAACTGGTGATCGAGTTGATTCCTCTAATTCTGATTACCGGCGTACTGTTTAATGATCCGCTGGGTTGTACAATGTTTAATCCTGAAGCCTGACCGCCTAACAACTGATCGAAACTTTGTGCAGGACGATTGGCAATTTGCTGTGCATCAATTTTTGAAGTTGCTCCTGTAAAGGTTTTTTTTGCCGATGTTCCGTAACCTACAACAACAATCTCATCTAGTTTCTCGACTTGTTCCGTTAGTTTTATCACCACCGGACTTCCGTCTACGATTATTTCTTTAGAATTGTAACCGATATAATTAATGACTAAAGTATAAGGGAATTTTTGTCCGGTCTGAAAGTAAAATTTTCCGTCGATATCCGTTTCAACGCCATGTGTAGTTCCTTTTATGTTTACCGAAGCGCCAATAATAGGCTGATTTGATATTTGATCTACAATCGTTCCGCTTAGTTTCGATTGAATATTGGGTGCTGTGTTTTGAGCATTTATTCCGATGGAGATGAACAAAATGCTAATCCATAAAATAAGTTTGGTATTTTTTTTCATTCTTGGTTATTGATTTTTTGTAATTAAAAAATGACGGAAGATTGGATGTCCTGCGCATTGTTTTATTGAGTGATAAATGTTCTTTTAGCCTTGCTATTTCTGTTGCCGCAGAAATATTAGGAGCAATTTTGTAGTGGTATTTGTGTCATGTTTGTTCGTATTAATTATTGTTTCTGGATGATTTATAGTTATGCGTGATACTTCTTCCTGATGCAAAAAATGCAGCAAAATGATCGTGTATTATTCAATAAGAAACCGTTTAGGTTTAAAAAAGATCGATTCTTTTTAGATAGAAATCGATTTTTAATGAAAAGGATGTGAGGGAATTAACAACAGAAGCACATATAACAAAAAGTGTTATAAGTATATTTTTTTGGAAGAATGTAAAATGATATGCTTTCGGTTGTTTTCAAAATTAAGTTGTTTTGGTTTTAAACTCTACTAATTCTATAGACAAAGTTAAATTTAATATAATAAAAACCAAAAGTTTTTTAATTTTTCTTTAACCAAATAGGAGTGAGCAACTTATAAATTGAATGGGAATTTGTATTAATGTATTGATTTCTAGAGATTTGAATTTTATTTCATTTCAATAAAAAAAACAAAAAAATAAGTATACGTTAAATATTTATACTTATTTTTCTGTCTTTAAAGGTTTTATGTAAATAGAAAGCTTTGCGACTCTGCGTCTTTGCGTGCAAATTTCTCACTGCTTAAGAACGAATCTTTGTCATTTAATCTCGCAAAGACGCTAAGCCGCAAAGTTTTTATCAGTCAACTCAATATCTATGAGTTAAAATAACTATTACCAGTTACTTTTTCAAAGCTGCGCCACCTGGCATAACCTCCGTTTTCAATTTGAATTTACTGTATTCAACCACTCCGGTTTTATCTGCCCAGTCAAAATAAGCAGCCGAAAGTTGGTTTACAATTCCCGGATTTTGCTGTGCGACATTGGTAGTTTCGCCACGATCGGTTTCGATATTAT
>Ga0247810_10000832_pt1 | contig 24919 bp, 17 predicted proteins | sample UWRJL119311C1_FD_179918 | JGI IMG/M metagenome (GOLD analysis project Ga0247810, IMG submission 179918) | Plant litter microbial communities from Arlington Agricultural Research Station in Wisconsin, United States - UWRJ-L119-311C-1 | ecosystem: Environmental > Terrestrial > Plant litter >... | reverse complement strand
GCACCTAATTTTGGTGCGGGTACGGTAGATAAACCTCCCATGAAACTTCCGATAGGTGTTCTAACGGCAGAAACGATAACAACTCTTTTGTTCATTTTCTGTTAATATTAGTTAATCAAGCAAATTTACTCTTTATTTAAATAAATTCAAATTTTGTATGAATATGTATCAGTTTCATTGGATTTTAAATTTAATATCAATTTTTTGTTAATTCTATTTGTTTGATTGTGAAGTGGTTTAAAAAAAAGATTGAAAAAAGTTTAAAAAAAGCACAGAAATAGTTGTGAGATATGGAATGTTGTCTTACATTTGCAACCGCAAAACAGAACACGTTTCTTGAGCTTGGAGAGGTGCCAGAGCGGTAATGGAGCAGATTGCTAATCTGTCGACGGGTAACCGTCGCCAGGGTTCGAGTCCCTGTCTCTCCGCTTTATAATTTGCTTTTCGGGTTTTGAAATAACCTGATAATGTGTCCCGACTGAAGATAGGGAATAGCACAGATAATATCTTCGGGGTGTAGCGTAGCCCGGTTATCGCGCCTGCTTTGGGAGCAGGAGGCCGCAGGTTCGAATCCTGCCACCCCGACAGAAACTTTGCCATAAAGTTTTAAAACAAATGGACGCATAGCTCAGCTGGATAGAGCACCTGCCTTCTAAGCAGGCGGTCGAAGGTTCGAATCCTTCTGCGTTCACATAAAAAGCCATTCAATCGAGTGGCTTTTTTGTTTTATTAAGATGGCTTAGTGGTATATATTAGCTGGATTTAAGATTTTGATTTTCAAGCATAAATCCAGAAAGTTAAGTAAAGAATAAGGACGCATAGCTCAGCTGGATAGAGCACCTGCCTTCTAAGCAGGCGGTCGAAGGTTCGAATCCTTCTGCGTTCACAATAAAATTAAAAAGCCTGTAAAGCATTAACTTTACAGGCTTTTTTTGGTTCGGACAAAATTATCGATATACTTGATTAATTAACAAACTCTTATGTTTATTGAGTTTTGTGGTTCGAATCCAGTAAAGTCTTTCCGTTTTTAGAGAATCGAAACTTTTTGCTTAATCCTCAACGGTTGCTAATAATTATACATCAAAAAAACTTATTCTTTCTATTTTAAAACCTATTGAGGCATTTTAACGATTTAGCCATATGTATCTTTACGAGCTGTGAATCAATATGATTTAGTATTGAGAATAAAACGATTAAAAGAAGATGACTATTTTTTCTAAAAAAAAATCAAACAGGATTTTTATCAATAATTTAAAATATAATTATCTAATAAATTAAATATTTGAAAATCTTAAAAAATCAAGCTTGGGATTTGAAAAAAAAAATTTTCTACCCATATTTAATTAATAACTTATTACTTAAAAGATTTTTTAACGCACCTCAGCTACGATTACCCTCTTTTTTATTTACGAATTAGACAAACATTAACAATATTTACACAAAAAAACTTTATGAAAAAACACTACCTATTTATACTATTTTCATTTACTTCATTACTAACTAATGCTCAGATATCATCAGATATTGACCCAGACTTTGATAGTAAAGATTATCTTCCTATTACCAGTTTACCTCAAAGTTATGTCATACAAAATGATGGAAAAGTAGTTATAGTTGGAGATGCTTGTTCTTATAAGTTATACAATAATCAACAAATAACTGTAGGAAGCTATATCATGAGATTAAAAAAAGATTTATCTATTGATGATTCTTTTAAAACAGGCTTAGGGTTTGATTCTACTGCAAATAATATTGCATTACAACCTGATGGAAGAATGTTAGTATGTGGCTTTTTTAAAAGTTATAACGGTAAACAAGTAAATAAAATAGTTAGATTAAATGCAGATGGCACAATTGACAATACCTTTAATTTTAACGATAGAGGATTGAATATATTTGATATTACACAAATAAATTTAATAAAAATACAGCAAGACGGAAAAATAATGATTGCAGGTAAATTTGAGGCTACAATTTTTGAAAAATTTTACGGCCGAAATGTATTGCGTTTAAATTCTGATGGCACTATTGATAAAACTTTTCAATCTGACTACCCTTATGAAATTTTTAAATTTGAATTGCAATCTGATGGGAAAATAGTAAGAGTGTATAAGAATACTTACAATAAAGAGACTAGTTATAAGATTGATAGATTAAATTCTGATGGAACAACAGATTTAAGTTTTAATACCATCGAAGGATTCGGAGGAATATGTTCTTCTACTACTGTTGGTTATAACACCATGTCTGATTGCAGATTAACCATACAAAATGATGGAAAAATACTCTTTGGAGCTTGCTTTACATCTTTTAAATATCTTGACACTAGAGGACTTATGAGATTTAATCAAGACGGAACTAAAGATTTATCATTTGAATATGTTTACCCTGGATATCCAAGGGCAACTGTAAAAGATTTCATTCTACTTCCTAACAATAAAATATTAACGACTAACTTAATGCTCATTAATTCAGATGGCTCAATTGATAATAAAAATATAGCAAAATTAGATACAGATACTAATTCAAATAAAATTATGCTATATCCTAATAATAATGAATTACTTATTTGCTCACAAAATACAGTAAATTTCTCAGGAGGAATGTCATTCTTTGGTAAATTTATTAAATTAGATCTAACCACCTCTGAAGTTAATATGCAACAACAACCAACTACTTTCTACGCTGGAAATGATATTTTAGAAAAACCAAATGGTGATATTGTTGTTTTGGGTTACAGTAAGAACAGCTATAACACGAAATATCATGACGGAATAAAATTATTGAATAAAAATGGAAAATTGATTTATAACAACAACTTACGAAGCAATTTATTTTCATCCGCAACAAGTGAAAAGAATTATTTTGAAAAAGGAATCGTTCAACCTGATGGGAAAATTATTGTATTTAAAAGTACACCTGGTAAAGACTCAGGTCTAATAAGATATAATACTGACTTCTCAATCGATAATTCATTCTCTGCTCCAATTCTTGGGTCAATTTATAATATGGCATTACAACCAGATGGCAAAATTTTAATTGTTTCAGATAGATACCAACCAGGTCTGACCCGATTAAATCCTGATGGTTCAGAGGATTCTACATTTAAAAATATCATTGGATTTAACAATCAATGTTATATTTCAATAACACAACCTGATGGCAAAATAATTATAGGTGGAGCTTTTACATCTTATAATGGAATAGAAACTAATCTACTTGCCAGATTCAATAATGACGGAACATTTGATAATACATTTCATTCAGATGAAAATTTACAAGGTTACTATATTACATCGTTAGGGCTGCAATCTGATGGTAAGATTATAATTGGAGGAATGGGATTTGCTGATGACAATAATGATACTTATGGCGCAATAAAGCGCTTAAATAATGATGGCACTATTGATGGTTCTTTTATTACTTATCGCCCAACATTCGCAACCCATTACACAAAAAAAATATTGATTTTGCCAGATGACAAAATTCTATTTTATACTAAACTCAATAGTAATACCGAATATTCAAAGAATGATTTTAAAAGATTAGAAAGTAATGGAAAAATAGATAATACATTTGATACAGGTGAAGCATTCAATGGCAATATTAATTCGATGAAAGTTCAAAAAGATGGAAGTCTTTTACTTACTGGAAATTTTACCAAATATAAAGATACTTGGTGTAATGGTACTATTCGTTTACTTGGAAATAAAAACACATTAAATATACCCGATCTTTCATTAATTGATAAAGCAGATGATATTCATTTTATTTTGTTCCCTAATCCTATCAAAGATTTTCTAAACATCTCATCAAAAGAAAACTTCACTATAAAATCAATACAAATTTATAACGCTCTTGGAGAATGTGTATTAGACTTAAAAAATCAAAAAACATTTTCATTTGTAGATGTTTCAAAATTAACCAAAGGAATTTATTTCATCAATATAACTTCAGAAAAAGGTATAACAGCCAGTAAATTTATAAAAATTTAAAAATGAAACTGGCACAATACAAAATTTGAGAAAATTTTGTATTACAGTATTCTTAATTTTACGATAGCAAAAAAAATCTTAGATAGAAATTTTCTTTCTTAAGTTTATGCTATAAGGGTGAAATTTCGAATGTTATTAATAGCCATACTTTTAAAATAATTCTTACGAGAAACCTTTTATTATTAAATAAAATGTATTAAGAATATTCTATTAGTCACATTATCTAATCGATTTTATTTATATTAAATTTAGTCAAATCAAATACTTTTATTTTTAAACCTCTGCTAACTCGCTTAAAAGCTGGAAATCTTCGAGTAAAAGGTTCGAATTTTGTATCAAGGAGTTCACGAAAAGCCATTCAATCGAGTGGCTTTTTTGTTTTTATTATGATGGTTTAGTGGTTTATATTAACGGGAACTGGATATAAGGTTTTAAGTTTACTTTGCCTTTGCAAATACCCAAAAAAAAGTCAGGCCTTCATCCATCAATTAGTTTATAACCAATTGATTTTTATTTTTTTTCGAAATAAAGATACTGCGTACTATTGCTTACATCGCGTAATCTTATTTGCGAATTATTAAATTCAAAAAGTTTCCAGCTATGATTTAATTTACCCATTAATTCAGTGCTAAAAGTGAGTTTCAATTCGCGAACGTTATTCTGTACGCTAGTTTCCCATTGACCTGTTTCAGACATGGCTCCTTTTGTAGCTATTACAGATTTATCACTTTTAAAAACAAACGAATACCCGTTGTAAAAGAACGTTTTATCTGAATCATAAAAATAATAAGGAATTATCCAGGAGCCTTTTGTTATGGTTGCTGCAAAATCCAGCGAAACAATATTGTTTTCCGGGCAGTAATCAATAGCATATTTTATGGCATTTTCGAATTCTAAATTAGTATTAATTGATTTAGGCTGATCATTATAATCTGCTACCGAAATAGGATATTTTAATGAAATATACTGACCGCTGTTTAGATTTTTTATAAAATTAAAAAAAGCCTGATCACTTATAATAGCAACTGAACTTGCCATTTGATTGGCACTGTTGTAAGTATTAATCGTAATGGGATAGTTGATCTTTAATCCATTAATTTTGGATAAAAGATCAGGATACATATTCCAATAATCAATTAAGGTATTAAAATCCGCTTCATTAGGAATCAGTTTTTCGATGTAATTATAGTACACCATTGTTACCGGAAAATCTATTCTTACAATATCATCATCATAAGTACTTGCATTGATATTATCCAGTACTTTTTGATAATCAGCTGTAGTACTTAGTGCAATTTGCTGGCTGTTTACCGTAACCGTATAGGGTAGTTTTATTGTGCAATAACTAGAGCCGTCTATGATATTATCCTGTACTGTAGGCACCATAGCAACCCTTTGCAGATAAGAGGTAAGCGGAGAAACATTTGTAATTGTTCCCTGCACATTATCATCTCCCTCATCTATCTCACTTTGACAAGACAGCAAGAGCAGAACAACGGCAATTGATAAATATTTTTTAAAAGGGAACATATTTAGATTTTCACAAATGTAATAAAATTTAAAGAAACTAGTTTTTAATAAATTCGACATCAGGGCTTTCATTTTAATCTTTATACTAAATTATCAAATGGTAATAGCATTTATACTTTTATAAAACAATAAGTTCTTCTTTTACCCTACTTGAATTAAAAACAAATACTTTTGCACATTCCAAATTAAGAGATAAATGCCAAATAAAAACGAATCAAATACCTGTGATGAACTGATTTTTTCGTCTTTTTTTAAAAGTCAGATCAAGTCGCTTCGAAATTTTCTTTTTTACAAATTTGGCAATATGCAACAGGCCGAAGATCTGGCGCAGGAAGCCTTTGTAAAACTTTGGCAAAATTGCAGCGCCGTGCCGCTGGAAAAAGCGAAATCATATATTTATACTATTGCAAACAATAGCAGCCTGAACCAAATTGCACATCAAAAAGTGGTTTTGCGGTATGAAAAAAACTTTACCGGTTTGGATAAAACAAACGAAAATCCGGAGTATATCCTCGAAGAAAAGCAATTTCAAACAAAGCTCTTAAAGGCCATTGAAAAACTCAATGAAAAACAACGTACAGCTTTTTTAATGCACCGCATTGACGGTAAAAAATACAGCGAAATTGCACTGGATTTAAATATTAGCGTAAAAGCCGTAGAAAAACGCATTCATCTGGCTTTATTAAGTTTACGTAAAGAAATTGATCTATAAAAGTAGGGTAAAATTAATTTTAATTGTTTTAACAATATAATACCAATACAATGAAAAAAAATCACTTATTGGCCAAATGGCTCAGCGATGATTTATCAGAACAAGAATTAGCTGAATTTGAAGCTAGTCCGGATTTCGAAAAATACCAAAAAATAAAGAACTATACCGCTCATCTTGAAGTAGATGATATGGATGAGAATACTATTTTAGCCAACATTCTTAAACAGAAAAAAGAAACTCCAAAAGTGATTCCATTATCTCAAAATTGGATCTTTCGTGCGGCTGCTATTTTTGTTCTGGCACTGGGAGTTACTTTTGCTGTCAAAAATTTTGTGCCACAAATTCAAACAGCCAATTTTGGAGAAAGAAGTACTTTTTCGCTTCCCGATAATTCTGAAGTAGTACTAAATTCAGGTTCTGAAATCAATTATAAAAAATGGAACTGGGACAACAACAGGCATCTGGAACTACAAGGCGAAGCTTATTTTAGAGTAGCCAAAGGTAAAAAATTTGAAGTACAGACCAGTCTCGGTAAAGTATCCGTATTAGGAACTCAGTTTAACGTGAAAGCCAGAAAAAACAGATTTGATGTCATTTGTTATGAAGGACGTGTAAAAGTAAATTACGGCAATGCACAAATCATTTTAACACGCGGAGAAAGCGTTACTTTCGAAAATGGAAAACAATTCAGTACTCCCGTTAAGTCTTCTAAGCCAGAATGGATCGACAATCAAATTTGTTTTAATAAAGAAAACATTAAAAGTTTGTTAGACGAATTGGAAAGACAATACAATATTACTATAGAATTAAACTCGAAAGATACCACTTCGCTGTTTACCGGAAAATTACCTACTAATGATTTGAATGTAGCTTTAAATATCATTAGCACGACCTATCATTTAGAAGCAAAAAAAGTGACAAACAATAAAATAATATTTGACAAAAAATAAATGCTGCGCCCCAAACCATTTCATTTTTTGCTTTTCATTTTTTTTCTTGTTCTGAATCTTTCTGCTCAGAACAAAGGAAATGCTATACCCTTAAAAAAGATATTAATTGAAATAGAACAACAGCATCAGGTAAATTTTAATTATACCGAAGATAATGTTGCGGGCCTGGAAGTAGCACCACCAAAAAAAACACTTTCGCTGGAGCAAAAATTGCAATATCTGGCTAAAAAAACAAATTTGGCTTTTGAAAATATTGGAAACCAGTTTATTAATATTTATAAAAAAGAGAAAGAAGCAATACGAATTTGCGGTAATGTTTTTTCTGGTACTGATAAAAAACCTATTGAAAATGCCAATGTTACTTTAACCAACAAAACCCAGATTGCAACAGATGCGAAAGGCTATTTTGAATGCAACAAAGCCGATGCAAACCTCTTAATCATTAGTCATGTGGGATTTATATCGAAAAGAATTCTGGTGGGCAAATCAGACGCTGAAAATTGCATTCAAATAGTATTAGACCCCGAAATTACACAACTTGAAGAAATAAAAGCCAATGCTATTCTGGCTTCGGGGATTTCAAAAAATACCGATGGATCATTTGAAATTAAACCCAAGAAATTTGGTATTCTTCCCGGGCTTATAGAACCGGATGCTTTGCAGACCATGCAGCAAATACCTGGGGTTAACAGTCTTGATGAAAGTGTTTCCAGTATTAATGTTCGCGGTGGCACACACGACCAAAATTTGTTTTTATGGAATGGGATACGAATGTTTCAAACGGGACATTTTTTTGGTTTAATATCTGTTTTTAATCCCAATCTGGCACATACCATTTCGATTTACAAAAACGGAAGCTCTGCTTTTTACGGAGAAAGTGTTTCCAGTGTTGTGGCTATTTCTTCTACTGCCGAAAACACAGAAAAAAACGCTTTTAGCGCAGGAATCAATATGATTAATGCCGATGTTTACGCCAAGTACAATGTTTCGAAAAAGAGTTATATCGAAATTTCGGCCCGTAAATCGATTACTGATTTTGTAGAAACGCCAACGTATAGGGAATATTTTAATAAAGTATTTCAAAATACGACCATTACTGATTTTTCTAAAAGTCAGAATATTGATTACCAAAGTGATAAAAAATTTGGTTTTTATGATGCTACACTAAAATATGCTCAGAAAATTGGAAGTAAAGACCAAATAATTCTGGATTTAATTACCATAAAAGACAATCTGGAAGTTTTTCAAAGTGCCACTATATATGACATGAACAGATCTGAAGACAATGTTTTACGCCAGCAGAATTATGGAGGAAATTTGTCATGGAAAAGAAACTGGAACAGCTTTAATACGACTAAAATTAATGTGTATAACTCTTCTTATGAACTTTTGGCCAACCAAAAAACGACATTTGGCGATCAGGTTGTTATTCAGGAAAATACTGTAAACAATAATGGTGTTAATTTAGAAAACAGCCATATTATTAGCTCTAAATTTAGTTTAAACGATGGTTATCAGTTTAACGAAATGGGGATTACTAATTTAGAGCAGGTAAGCAATCCTGATTTCTACCGTAAAGTCAAAGATGTATTAAGGACGCATGCTTTTATTGTAGAAGGAAAATTTAACGATACACTTTCACGCATCTATTTTAAGGCAGGAACCCGAATTAATTATATCGAAAAATTTAAGAAATTTATTGTAGAACCGCGCATGCAGTTGAGTTACGGCATAAATAAAAACCTGAATTTAGAATTGCTTGGCGAGCTAAAAAGCCAGAACTCACAACAAATTATTGATTTGCAAAAAGATTATTTCGGCATCGAAAAAAGACGTTGGATTACCTCAAATGACAGTACTATTCCTATTCAGAGAAGCAGGCAGATATCCTTAAATTTATTCTACAAAAAGAACGACTGGCTGTTGGATATCGAAAGTTTTTATAAAAAAGTAAAAGGCATTACGACCTCCAGCCAGGGATTTCAGAACCAGTTAGAATTTGTTAAAACAACTGGTAACTACGAAGTTTGGGGAGCAGAAATGCTGATTCAGAAAAAAATGAATCATTTTTTAACCTGGTTAAGTTATACGTATAACCACAATAATTATCATTTTTCTAATTATGAATACCCAAGTTTTCCCAACAATTTTCAGTTAATGCATACAGTTTCATGGGCGGGAATTTATGAGAAAAATAATTTTAAAATAGCTTTGGGCACAAAATGGTCCTCCGGCAGACCAAAAACTTCACCTGATCTTTCTCAAATTGATCTTTCGGATCCTGTATTGGTTTACAATAAACCAAACAATACCAATTTGCACATTTTTTCGCAGGTTAATATTTCGTCTACTTATAAGTGGGAAACGGAAAAGGGAATTCAATATAAAATTGGACTTTCTATCTTAAATATACTGAACCGACGAAATGAAATCAGCGAATATTACAGGGTAAGTTCACTTTCAAATTCTATTGAGGAAGTCGAAACATTCTCACTGCAAAGAACTCCAAATCTGAGTTTTAGGATTTCATTATAGCCTGAACTATCTGGGTTTATTAAGGCTTCTGAACTTTTTTTTAAAAAAAATATAATTCTTTGGTAGGGTAATCTACATCAAGGCTGTTTTACTATTGGATCCAATTAAACGAGGAAAAAATAACTCCCTTAACCTAATCAAAAGAACAATGAAATTAAAACAAATTAAAATCGCCCTTGTTGCTCTTGCAGCGACAACTTTTTTTGCAAGCTGTAACAGTGACAACAATGATACTACTCCAACTGCCGAAGTAAAAAAAGAAGTAAGTCTTTCTACCAGTGCAACATTAGGCTCTTATCTTTCTGATAAAGACGGAAGATCTTTGTACTATTTTTCAACAGATGCAAACGGACAAGCTTCTTGTACTGGTGGATGTGAAGCTGTATGGCCTGCTTTTGTGGTAGATAATTTAACGGCAGATAAAATAGGAACAGGATTAACATTTTCAGATTTTGCTACCATAACTACAGCATCCGGCAAAAAACAAGTAACCTATAAAGGATGGCCTTTATATTATTACGCACCAAGTATAAACGGAACCAATACTGCAGAAGCAGCAGGTAAAACAACCGGAGACGGAGTTGGTGGTGTTTGGTTTATTGCAAAACCTGATTACTCAATTATGATCGTAAGAAGTCAGCTTGTAGGACATGATACTAAAAACTATAAATCAGATTATACTGAAGGAGATGGTTTGACTACTTATTTTACAGATGCTAAAGGAATAACGCTGTATACTTTTAAGAACGATAATTTTAAGAAAAACAATTTTACAAAAGCAGATTTTTCGAACAATGCGATTTGGCCAATTTATGAAACAGATAAAATCGTAGTTCCTTCTTTACTTGATAAATCTAAATTTAGTGTTATTACAGTATTTGGAAAATCTCAATTGGTTTACAACGGCTGGCCTTTGTATTATTTTGGACAAGATGCAAACGTACGAGGTGCCAATAAAGGAGTTAGTTTTCCTGCTGTTGGGGTTTGGCCGGTAGCGATAAAAGATGCTCCGCTGGCGATATAAAAAAGTTCTATTTTTTTTAAGGAAATTTCAAATTAGTCCAATTTATACCGGACTAATTTGAAATACTTATAAAGTAAAATTCTGGTATACAACTTCATATAACCGGATAAAACAGCATTTAAAATCTATTTATGAAAAGGAAAAGAATAACACTAATAATTGTAGTCTTGCTTTTGCTGGTTCCTGCGGGCTATTATTTTTATTACGGATTTCTTTATAAGGAAGCACGCAATATCGCATCCGAAATGCCGGATTTTAGTCTTACAGCAGCAAAATTAAGTAAAGACTATACCTCAAATCCACAAAAAGCAGATTCATTATATCTCAATAAAACTATTGAAATAACGGGTGAAATTACCAAACAAACAGACTCTGTGATCCTCCTTGAAAATACTGTTTTTTGTCTTTTTACTCAAAAAATAAAAGAGAAAATTACCAATAAAAATATGACGGTAAAAGGAAAGTGCATAGGTTATGATGAGCTTTTTCAGGAGATAAAACTAGATCAGTGTACCATTAATAAACAAAACAATTAATCAATTTTATGAAGAAATTTTTAATCCCAATCTGCCTTTTTTTGGCGACGATGGCTTATTCGCAAGAGGATCTGCTCAAAGATCTGGATTCGACTCAGGTAGAAGATAGTTATGCTGCAGCAACTTTTAAAGCATTACAGGTTGTAACGTTACAAACAACAAAAATGGCAGCAAAAAAAGAGTTCTATTTTGTAGTCTCACATCGTTTTGGTACTGTAAAAGATGGTTTTGATAGTTTTTTTGGTCTTGATAATGCAACCACTAAACTAGGGGGGATTTATGGCGTTACAGACTGGTTATCGGTCAGTCTTTCCAGACATACATTAAACAAAATGTACGAGACCGGATTAAAATACAGAATGGCGAGGCAAAGTGCTAATTTTCCTGTTGACATTGTTGGATACAGTGTTGCCGATATTAATACTTTTTTAGAAAAAGACCAATATCCAGGACTGGAATTTAAGCACCGCACGACTTATGTACAGCAGTTATTGGTGTCAAGAAAAATTAACGAAAGGCTATCTCTTGAGCTAGTACCTTCTTTTATTCATAAAAACCTTTACAATCCGACAATCGAAAATGATAATCAATTTTCATTTGGAGGCGGCGGTCGCTATAAAATCACCAAAAGATTATCTGTAAACTTAGAATACATGCACAATTTTGATACTCCTGGTTTTTATGAAAATCCTTTGTCTGTAGGTCTTGATGTAGAGACAGGCGGGCATGTTTTTCAATTGATATTTACCAATTCTCAATCGATGAGCGAGAGCGGATATCTTACCAATGCTTCCGGCAACTGGGGTAAAGGAGATTTCTTTTTTGGATTTAACTTATACAGAGTATTTTAAAAACTATAAACAGACACATTATGAAGAGATTAATAGCAATAACAATTTTACTTTTTGCCCTAACAAGCTGTAGCGATGCCGATACTTATCAGGACATCGAAACGCCTCCGGGAGCAGTAACACCTCCAGGAACGGGAACGCCCGGGACCGATCCGGTGGTGGCAACCAGCTACACTAAAAACGTAAAATCAATTATTGATGGCAATTGTACTGGCTGCCATCAGGCAGGAAGATCTGCGGGTTTCAGGCCTTTAACGACCTATGCCGAAGTAAAAGCCGCGGTTGAAAATGCTGGTTTATTAAACCGTATTCAACTGCAAACAGGACAACAAGGGATTATGCCGCAAGCAGGAAGAATGTCTCAGGCCAATATTGATGCAATTGTAAAATGGAATACTGACGGACTTAAAGAAAATTAATTATTATGAAAAAACAACTTATAAATTTCTTTGTATTACTACTGATAATAGTTGCCAATACAAATGGATTTGCGCAAAAACTGATCACAAAAACAGGAAATATAAAATTTCAGGCTACAATGCCTTCTTATGAAGAAGTCGCTGCCGAGAACAAAAGTGTATCTGCTGTTTTAGAACAATCAACAGGCGATTTTGCGGCTTTGGTTCTTATAAAAGGTTTTCGTTTTAAAGTGGCTCTGATGGAGGAACATTTTAATGAAAATTATATGGAGTCTGAAAAGTTTTCGAAAGCAACATTAAAAGGGAAAATAGAAGATTTTGACAGTGCAAAAATCACAAGCACAGCTAAAAATTTTACCTTGAAAGGCGATCTTACTATTCACGGAAAAACAAAACCTGTTACGGTAATCGTAAAAATTTCAAAAGCGGCCAACGGAATTACTGCCATTGGTGCATTCGAAGTAAAACCTGAAGATTTTGATATCGAGATACCAAGCATGGTGAGAAAAAAAATTGCGGATAAAATAAAAATCAGCTATAATTTTTTATTGGTAAAATAAACACTGTCACTAGCTATTTAGCTAATAGAAATTACCCATTGCATATTAGCTAAACACAACTTTTTTTGATTTGGAAGATCATTAAACATGACTATTGCCTGAGGTCAGTTTCATTAATAAACTGGCCTCTTTTTTTTAATAAACCTAACTGAATCTAAATGATCTGCAAAAATTACGTTGTTGCCGGCGAAGATGTAAATGATTATATGGTAATGGAAAATACCGCTTATATTTCATACACGCTTCGATTATTATATCATTTTTTATTTAATAACGGATTTTCAAAAGAGAAACTCAATGCTTTGCATCTGGGTTTGCAGGAAGGACATCATGAACTGGTTTGCTATAAAAATTTAATGTTTACTGAACCTTTTTTTGTGGAGATGAAACATTGTTATATCAATGATACAATCAAAATTAAAAGTAGCTTTTTCAACTCAAAAAACGAATGCTGTGCTGAAGTAACGAAAGAGGTCGAATGGTTTGATAGTATTCGCAAAGAAATTATTGCAACACCCAAAGTAATTCTGCAGCATTTTAATCCACATTATCCTAATGCGGTTAGTCGTTATTAAACAATTAAAGAATCAGTTTGTAGCTTTTTAGTTGTAATAAATGTAATTTCTTTCTGGATTTTAATATACTCAGAAAGGCTCACAACCATCCAACCTGCTTTCTCCAATGATTAAACTCCTCATCATTTTGGTGCAAGCCCGTTTTATGAACAGAAGGGATGAACTCTACTATAGATTTTTCGTCGTGTGCATCAAGTTGTAGTTCTTTGCGCAAGCGTATCATTTCGGTCTTATTTTCGACGGGATACATTCCGTTGCTGTCAAACTGAGTGCCGAATTTCTGTGGTCTTCCTTCAAAATAGCATATTCTGTCATGCAGGTAAGCAAAGTTTTGTGGACTGACTTGATCACCAGCTTCGGATATTAGCGTATAACATCTTTTCATAAAAACCGGCAAACTGATGGCGTGCTGAACAATCAGCCATGCTGCCTGGCTGGCTTCTTCGCCAACAATTGATTTTGTAGGGTAGCCGATGGCATTGATGATTTCGTTAAGTCGTTTCGCATTCTCCAGATGCACGCGCTCCATATCAGGATTATAGCCAGGTGAAAGTTTCCCTTTTTTTAAAAGTTCTTCGCGTACCTGCAGGTCATGATGCGACATTTCTATCAATTCTTTAGCGATGCGATTATTCATTAAATTATAATTAAAAGTTTATTTTATTCGTTAAAAATCATAACTACGTTACATCTCTCTTCTGAATAATATTCAACTCCTTATTAAAAGAATTTCTGTATTTTTTAATATACTCAGAAGGTTTCATTCCAAATAATTTCACGAACTGCTGACGGAAATAACGCTGATCTTCTATACCTACCTGAGGGCCCACTTGCGCGATATTAATATTTTCTGTAAGCATAATTACAGCCGCTCTTCGGATTCTGATCGATCTTATAAAAACATTGACGGTTTGTCCTGAAATTGCCTTAATTTTTTTGTAAAGACTTGAATGACTCATTCCCATTGCGGCAGAAAAAGTTTTGAGGTTAAAGTCACTGTTTTCGAGATTGGCTTCGACGATTTCGATGCATTTATCAAGGAATTCTTTGTATTCAACAGGAACTTTATTGACATTTTCGCGAAGTGTAATACTGTCTAAGTAATACTTACGCAATTGCCCTCTGTTTCTAAGAACAGCATCTACACGCGCCAGAAGTATATCGCTGTCAAAAGGTTTCGTGACATAGTCGTCTGCACCTTCGGTAATACTTTGCAAGTGAATATCATTGCTGGTGGTAGCTGTGAGCAGTATAACCGGAATATGGCTTAAATCATCATTTTGCTTGATTTTTTTACATAAATCCAAACCGTTCATGCCTTCCATCGAAATATCACTCAGCACAATATCCGGCAGGTGTTTTTCGACAAGTTTTAAACCTTCGAGACCATTTGCTGCCGAATAAACAATATAGTTGTTGAAAAAAAGCTGTACCAGATAATGATTCATTTCAGGATTGTCTTCCACAATTAAAAGTACTTTTTTGGTACTGATTAATGCTGACTGTATATTTTCAGGATTTGAGGGCTGACTTTTGTTTTCAAGAGTATTTTCATTATCAGCAGGCATTCCTTCTAAAAGTTCCCCAACAAGAGGCGACATTTGAGGATGATTTTCATTGATGCTCATTGCTGCAAAGTGACTTTTTCCTTTTGGAAGAATAATAGTAAACGAAGTACCTTTTCCTAATTCGCTTTTACACTGTATTTCGCCGTGATGTTTATTTACAAAATATTTGACAACATAAAGACCTATTCCAAATCCGTTACTGGCTTTAGACTGAACCTGTTTGAATTTTTCAAAAACAGTATCAATTTCATTTTCAGGAATACCGCTTCCGGTATCTGATATAATGATAGAAACATCAGTAGTATTTTCGATGATTTCGATCGTTATAGCACCTTTATTTGGTGTAAATTTGAAAGCATTTGAGATTAAATTAAAAAGACTAATCTCTATTTTTTCATAATCGCCGTATATTTCAGCAGGTGTTTTTTCTTCAATAAACTGATAATTGAGATTTTTAACCGCAGCCATTTGCGTAAAGCTTTCGTAGATTTCCCGACACAGGTTATTTAAATTAATTTTCGAAATTTTGAGTTCATCAAGATCTGTTTCCGCTTTTCTAAACAGTAATAACTGATCTGTGAGGCTCAATAATCTTTTGGCATTTTTATAGGCAAGATTCAGATCGAGATCATCTTCAGAACGGTTTTTTCTGTCCATTGCGCTTTTCAGCGGATTTATAATCAGAGATAGGGGAGTGCGCAGTTCATGGGCCATATAAGTAAACATAGAAGACTGCTTTTCAGCATGTTCTTTGTCTTTTTTATGTTCCATACGGGAAAGTTTTATTTCGTAGCGCAATCTTTCTTTGTTTTTGTGGTAAAGTACATAGGCATAAATGGCACCGGCAGCAGCGATGAGGTAAAAAGTATACGCCCACCATGTTCTGTACCAGGGCGGAAGGATTTTTACTGTTGCCAGTGTTACTTCCTTTGTCCAGTTGCCTAAAACATCAGTTGTTTTTACTTTAAAAATATAGGTGCCTTCCGTCAGCCTGGAATAATTTGCCCTATTATTTTTTGAGGTATAGTTCCAGTCTTTGTCCCATCCGTCAAGGAAGTAAGCGGTATTAATTTTTTCTGAATTGACATAATCAAGATAAACAAAATCAAAACTCACTGCCGATTTTTCATAAGGAAGTTCGGCGCCACTGATCATTTCGAGCTTTTTTTCGGTAATATAGGGGCTGTCCAATTTTAAGGACTGATTGTTCACCAGTAAATCATTTAATAAAAACTTGCCCGTATTTTTTTTGTCTTTTATAGTATTGGGATCAAAAACATTGAAACCGTTGATACCACCAAAAATAAATTCTCCTGTCGAAAGTTCCGTCCCAGCATTCCAGCTAAACTGACTGCCCTGAAGTCCATCAGAAACTCCAAAATTTCTGAAAGTATTGTTCTTAGGATTTAATCTTGAGATTCCCTGATACGTGCTCATCCATAAATCTCCTTTTTTATCCTTTAAAAGGCGAAGAATGGTATTGCTCGAAAGACCGTTTTGTGTGGTATATTTTTTGAAAGTGCCTGTTTTTCGGTTGAATAAAAGCAAACCGCCTTCAACCGTACCAATCCAAAGATTTTTATTTTCATCTTCGGTTATGCATCGAATAGTATACTCTGAATGATAGTTTTTTACTTTTTTTGTTTTGGTATCGATCTCGAAAAAGGAATTAAAAGTTCCGCCCCAGATTTTTCCGTCCTGAGTTTCGTAGAGACAAGTAACATCGCGCAAAGCGGTGCTGTAACAAATGAATTTGTTTTGTTTTTTATCAAATTGATATAATGCTCCGCCATTAGTAACGGCAAGCCAAAGCGTTTTTTTTGAGTCTATAAACAGCAGCCAGGATTCCTGTTCTGCTTTTTTGGTAATCTGATTATAAATAGAGAAATTCTGAATGGCTTTTGATTTCGGGTCAATACGACAGACTCCGCCTTTCCACATCGCCACCCAAATGGCATTATCAGCATCCCTGACAATACTTGTAACAAAATTGCTCTGAATTTTTCTGCCTGCAGCTGAGGTGGTCGAATAAACATCGTAAGTGTTTTGTTTTCTGTTCCAGTATCGCATTCCGGCGCCATCTGTACCAATCCAGATATTTTTCTTTTCGTCTTCACAAAAAGAAAGCATGAAGTTGGCAGCCGGATCTTCGTCTTCTTTATTGGTTAGCGGATCCTTGCTTTTAAAATGATTAAAATAGAGCGGTTTTTCTCCCATCATACTTACACCTCCACGCAGGGTTCCAAACCACATTTCTCCGGTTTTGCTTTCAAATATATCATACAGCGATTTACTGTTTAGTAATGAAACAGGCCCACTGGCACGATATAAAACAGGAGCAGGCTGATTTTTGGTAATGGTAAAAAGACCCGCACCATCAGTGGCAATCCAAAGTCTGTTTTCCTGCTGATAAAAATCACGCACGACAGTTTTTTCCAGAAAGTAATTTTTAGAATAAGTATTCAGATCGCGATTATATAAGTACGCCCCTTCATCTGTTCCTATCCAGAGTCCGTCATTTGTCAATTTAATGCAATTTGAACCTGTAATGGTAGGATTGAGAAGTGTTAGTTTTTTTGATTTAATATCATATTGGCAAAGACCGGTTCCAGTGATAAAAACGTAGAAGATTTGCTTTTTCGAATTATAAGCTATTGATCTTGCGATGTAATTTAATTTTCCGTTGAAAGGGATTGCCGTGCCAATTTTCTCCCCTTCTTTATAAACTACAATCCCCTCTTTTGTAGCGACGAGAATCATATGTAGCGAATGAACAGCAATTATTTCGTAAGCTGTAAAGTTTAAAGGTTTGATTTTTTTATTGGTATCATAATATTGCAGCGGAGTAAAAGAAGATCGCTCTGCATTAAAAACTACCGGTCCGGCAGTTGTTCCTACCCACAAATTATTTTCAAAATCACCTTCGATACAGCTAATAGCATTTCCCTGAATAGAATTTGGATCGGTATGAATATGACGGTAAACTTTAAAATCATTTCCATCATATCGGTTTAGTCCATCAAAAGTTCCAAACCACATATAACCATTTTGATCCTGATAAATAGAGGCAACAGAATTGTTCGAAAGTCCTGATGAAATATCAAGATGGCGTATCGGGTAATTCTGTCCGGATGCATGTAGATGCAGAAGACTAATAACAAGAAAGAACTTTAATTTATTCATAGAAATTTTTTTAAAAAGCGTGCTGCTCTTTGATATACGAAAAATAAAAGGGATGTGATTAGAAATCAGGATCAATTTTTTTATGTGAATATATGTTGATAGCTGTGTACTTTGCGAAAGTAACACATTTATTAACTAATGCTCAAAAAACACTACTGGTTTTTTACAGGAATGGCGGATTATGATTTTAGTGTTTTTTTGTAATCAACGCTCAATGCTTTGGAAAAAAAGATGCTTACTAGTTGTTTTTTTTACCGCAGAGAACACAAAGATTTTATTTAAGATTGCTTTAAAAAACACAGAGTTCGCAAAGCTAAATGAAGACAAAGCTTTTGAACTTTTGCTTTATAAAAGTTAAGAGTTAAAAAACATACTTGCCACATTATTTAACCACAGAGAACACAAAGATTTTATTTAAGATTGCTTTAAAAAAAAACACAGAGTTCACAAAGCTTAAACACAATATTGTCATTTCGACGGAGGAGAAATCGCACTCGTAACTCGACAAAGATTAGCGATTTTGATTGTAGAGTTTCTTACGGAGATTTCTCCTTCGTCGAAATGACAAAATCTTCGATTTTATGTCTTTGCGAGAGATTTATTCTCCATAACATTATAGGTTTTTCTTAACTCAATAACATTGGTTTTCGCATTGATCTTTTTTGATTTTTCTCTTATAAGATTAAGATTTTAGCCCTTTTGAAATCGCTTTTTTTTTGAGAATATACCGATTAAAAAACACAAACTATTTCATTATTAATTCTATTATTTTAAAGCTTAATTATTGATGTTTTGATTTTTTTTGAATTAAAAAAATAGATAATATGTTTTTATGAAGTGTTGTACAGACACTTTTACGAAATTGTCCCCTTTTATAAATGAATTTTTCCCTGTCTAAATACCTTGCTCTGTACTTAATTTGCAAAGTGAGTTGACAAGCTACAACGTTTGAGTAATACTGCTTTACTTTTTTGTTCAGAGCAAGTCAATCAAAAAAAACTAACCAATTATCTTAACCAAAAACAATGTAAACATGACCAACACTTCAATTACCATTTACAGAGGAAAACCTTTTCCTAGTTATTAAAAAAGTCAATAAACTTATTTTAAGAAGCAGGTTATAAAACAACTTATATAACGCTGCAATCATTTTGTAACCAACACTAATAAACAAAAACTATCTTAAACCAAACCCATTAAAAAAGTATGAAAAGAATTAAAACAAAATTTTTACTTTTATTATTCTTACTACCTTTTTGTGTTTTTGCTCAGAACACAATTACCGGCGTTGTATTGGAAAAATCTTCCAAGCAGCCCATACCGGGAGTAAACATAAAAGTATCAGGCGCAAATATTAGTACCTCTACAGACTTTGACGGAAAATTTAAATTATCCGGAGTAAAAGCAGATAGTCAGATTACGTTTTCCTATACCGGATATTCTAATCAGACCATTCCGGTTGGCACCCAAAAAAGCATAACGGTATTTCTTGATGAAGATACTAATCTGTTAAAAGAAGTTGTGGTTCAGGTAGGTTACGGAAGCGTTAAAAAGAAAGACGCGACAGGATCTGTTACTGCACTTACTACAAAAGACTTTAACAAAGGAAATAATATTACGACAGAAAATTTACTGAACGGAAGAGTAGCCGGTTTATCAGTAAATTCAACTGGTGCTCCAGGATCTAGTTCTCAAATTAGAATTCGAGGCGGAAGTTCGCTTTTTGCAAGCAATGATCCACTTATTGTAATTGATGGATTGCCTCTTGATAATGCTACCAATACAGGTTCGTCTTCCTTTTTAGCTTCACTAAACCCTGCAACGGTAGAATCTATTACGGTTTTAAAAGATGCGTCGGCTTCTGCTATTTATGGTTCACGTGCTTCAAATGGTGTTATTATCATCACGACTAAAAAAGGAAGCAAAACATTATCTGTAGACTATAATGTACAATATGCTGCAGGAACGCTGACAAAAACGGTTGACGTTTTTAGTGCAGATGAATTTAGAAGCGTTATCGCAGACAGAAGAAGCGATGATTTAAATAAACTGGGAACTGCAAATACCGATTGGCAAAAAGCAATTTATAGAAACACCGGAACCATAGATCAAAGTTTAGCCGTTAGAGGAAGTTTATTCAATATTATTCCAACAAGTTTAACTTTAGGAAATACAGATCAGCAAGGTTTGCGTTTAACGAATACTTTCAAAAGAAACACGGTTGGTTTAGTTATGAATCCTGCTTTTCTTGACAATCATTTAAAATTGAGGCTTTCGGCGAATTACACCAACGAAAAAAACAGATTTACAGATGCTGTTGAAGGTGCTGCTATTGGTTTTGATCCAACTCAGCCCATAAAAGTGGATGGCGCTCCTTATGGCGGTTATTTTGAATATACAACCGGAATTGATTCCAACGGAAATTATCCTTTAGTTTCAACCGCAGCAAGAAATCCTGTTTCGCAATTGTTGAATACCAATGACAGGGGAACGAATGACAGAATTTTTGGAAATTTCGAAATTGATTATAAATTCCATTTTTTACCTGCTTTAAGAGCGGTTGTAAATGTTGGGTATGATGAATCGAATGGAGACAGAAGAAGATTGGTTGGTGCCGATGCAGGTTCTGCTCCGTCAAACAACAACATTCCGTATGGTACAGATGAATATACAGAAGCAACCAGACGAAATAAATTATTAGATACTTATTTAGTGTATAATAAAACCTTTAAATCACTGGTTTTTGAAGCGACAGCAGGTTATTCGTATCAAAAATTTCAAAGCTCAAAATTTGAAACAGGTAATATCCTAAATCCGGATTTACCATCAACATTTCCTGAAACCACTTTGGATACAGATGTTGTTTTATTAGGATTCTTTGCCAGAACAAACTTAAATTTCAGAGATAAATATTTACTAACACTGTCTTACAGAAGAGATGGTTCTTCAAGATTTGAAGAAGCGAATCGTTGGGGAAATTTCCCTTCAGTAGCTTTTGCCTGGAAAATCAAAGAAGATTTCTTTAAGGAAAGTACCGTATTATCTGATTTAAAATTAAGATTAAGTTACGGTATTACAGGACAGCAGGATATTCCTGAGCCAAACGGATACTTGCAGAAATACCAAGTTGGCAGCGGAAACTCTGAATACTATTTTGGTACAAGTCCGGTTCCGGTTGCACTTCCTTCAAAAAGAACAAACAACCTGAAATGGGAAGAAACTACTTCGTACAACGCAGGTCTTGATTTTGGATTTTTAGACAATCGTTTATCTGCCGGACTTGATGTGTATTACAAAGAATCGAAAGATTTATTGGTAAATGCAGCCATATCTGATGGTAGTAATTTCTCTAACCGTGTGTATCAAAACGTAGGAAGCTTTACTACAAAAGGTGTCGAGTTTACGCTTAATGCGAATGCCATTAAAACGGAGAATTTCAATTGGAATATGAATTTTAATGTATCCAAATTTGAAAGAAGAATCAAAAATTTAGTAAACGGAAGCGATATCTTTTTAGGAGATAATATTGCAGGAACAGGAACTCCCGGACAAATTTTCAGAGAAGGTTATACTCCTTATTCTTTCTACGTATACAAACAAATGTACAATAACGAAGGAAAACCAATTGAAGGTGCTTTTGCAGATTTAAATGGTGATAATGTTAGAAACGATGCTGATAAATACATTTATAATAATCCAGATCCTGACTTTACATTAGGATTTGCATCGAATATGAATTATAAAAAATTCGATTTTTCATTCAATTTAAGAGCGAGTATTGGTAACCGAATTTATAATGCCGTAGACGCCAGCAGAGCACAATATGATGCTATGGAAAACGGAGGGGTTTTAAGTAATGTTCCGTCTCAGATACTAGATACTAATTTTCAGACTACTTCAAATGTAGTATTATCAGATCTTTATATCGAGAATGCTTCTTTCTTAAAAATGGACAACGTTACGTTAGGATATACTTTAAACAACTGGTTAAACAGTAAAGCATCGTTAAGATTTTCGACTGGAGTTCAGAACGTTTTTGTAATTACAAAATACAGTGGTTTAGATCCTGAAATCACCAATAACGGTGTAGACAAAACAATTTATCCTAGACAACGATCTATTTTATTTGGTCTTAATCTTAAATTTTAATAAAGATGAAAAAATATATTTTAATAACAATTTTAGCATTGACTACCGTTTTTCATTCTTGTACTGATGACTTAAATGTAGTCTCTGAAGATGATGACGTTCTTTCGTCTGATGTTTTATTTTCGACTCCGGAAGGATATAAAAAAGCTTTTGCAGGAGTCTACGGAAATTTAACTTTAACCGGTGTATTGGGGCCTGATAATTCTTCGCTTGAAGGGGTAGATGCCGGAACAAGCCAGTTTACAAGATGTTTACTCTACATGCAGGAATTAACGACAGATGAATTGGTTTGGAGTTACGAAAATGACGGAGGAACCGCAGAATTACAACGTAATATCTGGACAGCCGCAAATCCTGTTATTTTAGGAATGTTCAGCAGAACCATGGTTTCTGTTTCCTATGCCAACGAATTTTTACGTCAGAGCACGCCTGAAAAATTAAGTTCAAGAGGTATTACAAATGCTACAACATTAGCAGATATTGCACTTTGGCGTAAGGAAGTTCGTGTTTTAAGAGCGTATGCGTATTATAACATGATGGATTTATTTGGAAAAGCACCAATGTACACTGAAAATGATCCTGTAAATTTTGCCGGGCCTGAATTTAACAGAAAACAATTATTTGATTTTATCGAAAGTGAATTAAAAGCGGTTTTACCAGATTTAAAAGCAGCAAGAACCAATGAATACGGAAGATTAGACCAATCTATGGCACGCATGATTTTGGCAAAAATGTATCTGAATGCTCAGGTTTATGTTCAGGCCAATCGTTTTGATGATTGTATTACAATGTGTAACGAAATCATTGCCGGTGGTTATACTTTGAAACCAAAATACCTGGACAACTTTAAAGCGGATAACGAGAACTCAGAAGAAATCATTTTCGGAATCCAGTCGGATGGAGCGGTTTCTCAAAACTGGGGAGCAACAACGGTTTTAACAAACGGACAAATTGGTGCATGGGAAAACAATGGTGCCGATTTTGGAATTGGCGGCTGGACAGGAGCACTTAGAATAAGAAAAGAATTTGCTCAAAAATTTGATGGTGCAAAATTCAGCCAGGATACCAGAAATACAATAGGGAAAGGTGTTGCGGGCGATCCTGCAAAACAAAGGTCTATTGATATTGAAGATATTGGTGTAAAAACTCAAGGTTATATTTTGTCTAAATTTTCTAATAAAACTACCGCAGGAGTAAACGGAATCAGTTCTACTTATGCTGATACTGATTTCCCATTATTCAGATTAGCCGATGTGTATTTAATGTATGCAGAAGCGACTTTAAGAGGCGGAAACGGAACAACTGCTCAGGCTTTAAGTTATGTAAATGCGTTAAGACAAAGAGCGAATAGTAATTTGACTGTTGGAAACATTACTTTAAGTGAGTTAACGCTTGATTTTTTAATTGATGAAAGAGCGCGTGAATTACACTGGGAAGCACACCGAAGACAAGATTTAATTCGTTTTGGCAAATATACCGGAGGATCTTACAATTGGGCCTGGAAAGGAAATTCATCAAAAGGAATTTCGATTCCTGCTTACATGAGCGTTTTCCCTATTCCGGAAGGATCATTGGGAGCCAATAGAAATTTGACTCAAAACACGGGTTACTAAAACTTTTTTTTAAACATAAACGATACGAAAAATGAAACACATATATAAAATTTTTACAGTTATTGCCTTAATTACAGGACTTTGGTCTTGTGAAAACGAAACAGATTTGATGATCCTGGAGCCTCAGGAAGCGGCTTTCTCGATGATTACACCTGATAATGGTTCTTCGACTATTTTAAATAAAGACACACCAAACAATACTGCTTTGACATTTACCTGGGAAAAAGTAAGTTACGGAACACCTACAATTGTTACCTATACGGTGCAGTTTGCAGCCAGTAATACTGAATTTGCAGCTCCGGTAGATATTACGTCTACGACTTCTACTCACGCTGCTATTTCAGTGGCAGAACTTAATGCAAAAGCACTTGAATTAGGTCTTACGCCTGATGTTGAAGGAACAATTGATGTTAGAGTTAAATCTACAGTTGGAACAACGCTTTCTGAACCAAAAAATTCTACACCAATTACCATTGCATTAACGCCTTACAGAGGTGTATTTCCTAAAATTGATTTGTTTTTAGTAGGACCTGGAACTGCTGCAGGATGGAGTGTAACGAGCAATAACATGCCAATTTACAGAGATACAAAAGAAACGGCAAAATTCTATTATACAGGATTTTTTAATAAAGATGGTTTCAAATTAATTGAACAAATTGGATTCTGGGCTCCGGCTTACGGAACAAACGGAGCAAAAGTTCAATACAGAGCAACAGAAA
>Ga0247810_10000831_pt1 | contig 24964 bp, 19 predicted proteins | sample UWRJL119311C1_FD_179918 | JGI IMG/M metagenome (GOLD analysis project Ga0247810, IMG submission 179918) | Plant litter microbial communities from Arlington Agricultural Research Station in Wisconsin, United States - UWRJ-L119-311C-1 | ecosystem: Environmental > Terrestrial > Plant litter >... | reverse complement strand
TTACGAATAATTTATTTCCATTTTGTGCATATACATAACTTGGAACCGAAGGCAGAAATCTTGTCATATTGGTAATGCAGCAGGCACAACTGAACCATGCACTGCGTTGATGCTGTCCCATGGAAGTTAAAGGATTGGGATAAAAGAATTTATCTCCTGTTAATGAAACCCCAGATAATAAACCGTTGTAAAGGGTACGTTCTAAAACATCAATGTATTTGGAATCGCCATGCAACAAAAACATCCGATTGTTCCAATATACATTAGCAATGGCAGCGCAGGTTTCGGCATAAGCACTCATATTCGGCAACTGATAGGCCTCGCCAAAAGCTTCGCCATTGTTAGTGGCACCAATTCCTCCGGTAATGTATAGTTTGCGTAAACTTACGTCCTCCCAAATATCGTCTATGGCATGTAGGTAAGATAAATCACCCGTTAATGCAGCAATATCAGCCATTCCGGTGTACATGTAGGTTGCCCGTACAGCATGACCAACAGCATGTTTCTGTTGTAGAACTTTGGCATTGGCTTGGTTATAGGCATCACCTTTTGGTCCGCGGATATCCAAAAAGAACTTGGCCAGGTCTAGGTATTTCTTGTTGCCAGTAACACGATACATTTTAGCCAGTCCCAATTCTACAATCTGATGGCCGGGATAAACCTCTACTTTTCCATAACCGAAATCTTTAACCAGTAAATCGGCATTTTTAATGGCAATGTTCAATAGGTTCTTTTTTCCTGTAGCCTGATAGTGGGCAACGGCAGCTTCAAATAAATGGCCTGAGTTATAGAGTTCATGGCTTAGGTCTTCTTCTTTTTCCCATCTTTTAGATCCAATCCAATCGTGCGGTTTTTTTGCATTCACGGTCCTAAAAGTATAGAGGTAACCATCTTTTTCTTGAGCAGCGCCTATAATGGTGATTAAGCTATCCAGATAAAGCGATAAACTTGGATTAGGCTGAACTTGCAAAGCGTAAGAAGCACCCTCAATCACTTTATAAACATCTGTATCATCAAAGGTATATTCGGTCATTTTCTCACCGTCAAGTAGTTTTGCAGCGCGCAAGAAATTGTCTATCCTTCCATTTTCCTTACATTTTTGAAGAATATATGGAATGGTAACCTTTGCATTGACTTCCATTTTGGGTGCCCAGAACTGATCGTTTACATGTACCTGGGTAAAGGGGACTGGTTGAATGGGATAGTCTTTCTGTTGTGCATTTGCGTTAAAAGAAAATAAACTGGCAGCGCAAAATATGATGAAATATTTCATAAAGTTAATCATCTAAATAAAGATTTGATGTCATGTTAAAACTAGCTGAGATATTGTGTTTATCCAATTCTGTTATTGGCAGAAAGTTTACGAATTTTAACTCTGGAGTAGGTTGTGAGTTAGGAGTTCATGGTTGATGGTTCATAGTTCATAGTCTGGATGCTTATTGCGACGCGCTTATGAGATCATGGTTGATGGTTCATAGTCTGGATGCTTATTGCGATGCGCCTATGAGATCATGGTTAATGGTTCATAGTTCATAGTCTGGATGCTTATTGCGACACGCTTATGAGATCATGGTTGATAGTTCATAGTCTGGATGCTTATTGGGACGCGCTTATGAGATCATGGTTGATGGTTCATAGTCTGGATGCTTATCGCAACACGATTATGAGTTCATGGTTTATAGTCTGGATGCTTAGATTATTATACCTATGAATCCAATACATGAACCATCAACCAAGTTGCCGATTGTGTGTTACGAGTTGAATACCTCTGAATCCAAACCATGAACCATGAACTATGAACCATCAACCAACCCATCTCCCAAATTTTAACCCAAATTATAATATTTCGGATTTTTTAAGTTAATATTGAATAATTTATGAAAGTCTTACAGTTTACCATTCCAGTTGCCCATGATCGTGCAATAATTGTACAGGAAGATTTAATGCCCCATTTTTATCCACATTTGCACCGCCATAATGAAGCGCAGCTGATCTGGATCAAGGAAGGGGAGGGGACGTTGGTGGTTGATAATCATCTCCATGCATTTAAAGTTAATGATGTATATCTACTGGGTGCTAATCAACCGCATTTTTTCAAGAGTAATCCTGAATATTTTGTACCGGAAAATGGGCTGCAGATTCAGGCACTGATGATCTTTTTCGATCCTAAAGGGAAGTTGTCCCCATTGTTAGCCTTGCCAGAAATGCAACTGATCAATTCTTTTCTAGCACAACATCAATCTGGATTTAAAGTTCCTTTAAAGCATAATGAGTTAATCATTGCGCAAATGCAAAAGGTACAAAATGCAGTTAATCAGGAATTGGTCATTCATTTTTTAACATTGCTCAACTCGCTGTATCAGACTAGTGCAAAAGCAGAGGCATTAGCACCAGTTCGTTCTGCTGATTTCTCAGAAAATGAAGGGATTAGAATTGGACATATCTTTAATTATATCATGCAGCATTACGAAAGGCTCATTACCTTGGAAGAGGTTGCAGCCGAGGCACACATGACACCTCAGGCTTTTTGCCGCTATTTTAAAAAACACACCCGACAAACATTCGTCTCCTTTTTAAACGAGATGAGGATTAACGAAGCCTGTAAAAAATTAACTAGTGGTAAATTCGAGAACATCGCTACAGCAGCCTATACCTGCGGATTTAACAGTGTAACCAACTTTAATCGTGTTTTTAAGGCCGTTAAGGGTGAGTCTCCAAAGGCTTACTTAGCCCATTATTTCAGTAATTTTTAAGCTGTTTACACCGCAATTCCTTTTAGTCCTATACTTTTCCTAAAGGGGATTACTTCCTTAATTCCTCATTCTTAATCTCCGATTTTTTTAAAGGTTAATATCCGTTTACTTTTCATTAAATCCTGTTTAAAATTGTAAAGTGTTAGCCTTTACTTTTGATTAAAATTAATTAGCATTGAACCCCTCATGGTTTTAACTTTGAATAAGCTATAAATCATGGTCGCTTCACCACCGTAAAAAACAAATTAAGACAGATGAAAAATGTTGCTTGGCAAGGCGTATATCCAGCGCTATTAACCCCTTTTACGAAAGATGATCAAATCGATTATCCATTGTTTCAGAAAAATCTAGATGCACAATTGGCTGCCGGCGTTGACGGAGTGATCATTTGTGGTTCACTTGGTGAAGCAAGTACGCTAAGTGGTAAAGAAAAGTTAGAACTTTTAGCTTACACTGTAGATTCTATTAATGGACAGGTTCCTGTGATTTTGAATATCGCAGAGCAAGTTACTAAAGATGCAATTTACATGGCGCAACAAGCTGAAGAGTTGGGAGCAGATGGATTAATGTTATTGCCGCCATTGCGCTATAAAGCTGATGATGAAGAAACTTTAACCTATTTCAAAAGTGTAGCAAGTGCGACTTCATTGTCAATCATGATCTATAACAATCCAGTTGATTATGGAATTAAGGTTTCAGTAGAGATGTTTGAAGAATTGGAAGCTTATCCAAATATCCAAGCGGTAAAAGAAAGCACTAGAGACGTATCAAACGTAACAAGGATGATCAATCGTTTCGGCGATCGTTTTAAAATCTTGTGTGGCGTAGATCCTTTGGCTTTTGAATGCTTAGCTTTGGGCGCGCACGGATGGGTAGCAGGTTTAGTTGATGCTTTTCCAGCAGAAACAGTTGCTATTTATCGTTTAGTTAAAGCAAACCGTTATGCAGAAGCATTGGAGATTTATCGTTGGTTTTTACCAATTTTGGAATTAGATATCCATGCGAAGTTGGTTCAATATATTAAATTAGCCGCAGAAGCTACAGGTATTGGTTCGGAGATGGTAAGAGAGCCAAGATTGATCTTAAAAGGCGAAGAACGCGAACATGTACTTCACGTTATTAATGAAGGTTTGGCAAATAGACCTGAATTGCCAGCCTATTTAGATTTACAGGTAGAAACAGTTTAAAAAATATTTATGTACAAAGATACAAGCACCGCAGAAATTGATCAATTATTAGCGAAATCTGTTCAGGCTTATCATCAATACAAACACTTTAGTTTAAAGCAGCGTGCAGATTTTATGCGTACCATTGCCAAAGAAATTGAAGCATTGGGCGATGAACTTCTCGAAACCGCAATGGCCGAGACCAATTTGCCACTTGCCCGTTTGCAGGGTGAAAGGGCTCGGACCATGTTTCAGCTGAATAGTTATGCAGATGCTGCAGAACTAGGCAATTGGTTAGAAGCAAGCATAGATACCGCAATCCCAGAGCGGACACCTCCTAAACCGGATATCCGTAAAATGCTAATTCCATTGGGTACAGTAGCCGTTTTTGGAGCGAGTAATTTTCCATTCGCTTATTCAACAGCAGGTGGCGATACAGCATGTGCATTCGCAGCAGGTTGCCCCGTAATTGTTAAAGCCCATCCGGCACATGTAAAGACCTCTACCATGGTAGCAACTGCTATAGATAGAGCTGTTGAAAAATGTAACATGCCTGAAGGGATTTTCTATCACATTTATGGTGCTGGATTTGAAACAGGAGAACATTTGGCGAAACATCCTGCTATTAAAGCCATAGGTTTTACAGGTTCATTCGGTGGTGGAAAAGCTTTGTTCGATTGGGCAAATCAACGCAAATCGCCAATCCCCGTATTTGCAGAAATGGGAAGTGTAAATCCAATTTTTATACTTCCTGAGAAATTAGCGACTGGTACAGGTTCTTTAGCAGCTCAAATTGCGGGTTCGGTAACATTGGGCGTTGGTCAGTTCTGTACCAATCCTGGACTAATTATCGCTGTAAACAATGAGCACCTTGAAGATTTTGTAAAACATCTCCGCAAGGAAATTGATGTGATCGCTCCAGGAAAAATGCTCCATCCAGGTATAGCCTCAAATTATGATAAGAAATTAGATCAGGCACTTTGTCAGAAAGGGGTCCAATTGGTTGCACAAACTAAGCAGGAAGTTAAAGACGGAGAAGGATTGATCAGTATTGCAACTGCAACAGGAAAAACGTTCTTGGCCAATCCAATTTTACACGAAGAAGTCTTTGGACCTTATTCATTGATCGTGCAATGCGCAAATGAAGAAGAAATGGTAGAGGTAGCCAAAACTTTGGAAGGACAGTTGACTGCAACGATAATGGCAACTCCCGGCGACATAAAATCACATGAACCATTGCTGAATTTGGTGCAGGATATCTGTGGTCGTTTTATTCTTAACAATGTGCCTACAGGTGTTGAAGTGGCGTTAGCAATGCATCATGGCGGACCATTCCCATCGAGTACAGATAGTAGATTTACTTCAGTTGGTGCAGATGGAATAAAACGTTTTGCCAGGCCATTAAGCTATCAGAACTGGGGTGATGAATTTTTACCAGATGAACTAAAAAATAGCAATCCATTACAGATTTGGCGGACCGTAAATAACGAATTAACCCGTAATCCAATCCATGAAGAAAACGTTTAGTTGTATTGATGCACATACCTGCGGTAATCCGGTAAGGGTTGTTGCTGGTGGCGGACCATTGTTAATTGGCAATAGCATGATGGAGCGCCGTTTGCACTTCTTGAAAGAGTATGATTGGATCAGGAAAGGACTAATGTTCGAACCTAGGGGACATGATATGATGAGCGGTAGTATTTTATACCCACCAATAGATTCAAATAATGATATTGGGGTGCTCTATATTGAAACCAGTGGTTGTTTGCCCATGTGCGGACATGGGACGATTGGTACAGTTACCATTGCCATTGAAGAAGGTTTGGTTATTCCGAAAGTACCAGGTAAACTGCGTTTGGAAACCCCAGCAGGTTTGGTATTGGTAGAATATAAACAGGAAGCTGGAAAGGTAAAATCGGTTAAGCTGATTAATATCAAGTCTTATTTGGCAGCAGAAGGACTAACAGTTCAATGCCCAGATTTAGGTGAACTTACCGTCGACGTGGCCTATGGTGGCAACTTTTATGCAATTGTTGATCCCCAAGAAAACTTTAAGGGATTAGAGAATTATACAGCAGACCAGCTGATTAGTTGGAGCAGGACTTGTCGTAAATTGATGAATGAGAAATATACTTTCATCCATCCAGAAGACCCGAATATCAATGGGTTAAGCCATTTTTTATGGGCAGGAGCAACAATTTCATCTGAAGCAACAGCTCGTAATGCGGTTTTTTATGGCGATAAAGCTATAGATCGTTCACCTTGTGGTACGGGAACATCAGCCCGTATGGCCCAATGGTTTGCCAAGGGAAAGTTAAAAAAGGGCGATAAGTTTATACATGAAAGCATTATAGGTTCACAGTTTATTGGTACTATTGAAGAGGAAACTACCATTGATGGTAAACCTGCAATTGTACCCGGAATAGAAGGCTGGGCAAAAGTTACCGGTTACAACACCATTTTTATAGATGATGATGATCCTTATGCACATGGATTTCAAGTGATCTAATTTTTTACAGGGCGATGCAATCGCTGGTACTTACATCCGCGTTGCAAACGCGGACGATATCAGGTTTGTCCGAACCATGATTTGTCATCCAAACCATCATTTGTCATTCCGAGGTACGAGGAATCTTTCTATGGCTTTCTCGTGCCTGGGAAGGACAAACATGAAGTATTAAACAACAAAACACTGCCGAGGGGAACGGACTTCCGGACTTTTCGGACTTCCCGAATCTCTAAAAAAACAATTTCCATGACTGATAAAAAAGGAAATATCATTATTATAGGCGCAGGTATTATTGGACTTTGTTCTGCCTATTATCTTACCAAAGCTGGTTATAAAGTTACTTTGTTAGAGCAGGGAGATTTGCTGAACAACTGCTCTTCGGGCAATGCGGGGATGATTGTTCCCAGTCACTTTATTCCTTTGGCGGCTCCAGGTATGATCAGTAAAGGTATTAAATGGATGTTCGATAGCAAAAGTCCATTTTACGTAAAGCCATCATTAAATCTGGATCTTATTTCTTGGGGACTTAAATTCTGGAAATATGCCAATCAGCAACATTTAGATCGTTCTGCAGTTCCTTTGCGGGATTTACATTTGTTGAGCAAACAACTGTATGATGATTTTGATAAAGAACCAACGCTAGATTTCGGACTGGAAAAGAAGGGGATCCTAATGTTGTATAAAACAGCAGCTACAGGTGAAGAAGAAATCCATGTTGCTAAAAAAGCACAGGATCTAGGTTTGGATATAGCAATTTTAAATGCTGAGCAAACCCAAGCCTTAGAGCCAGATACAAGATTGGATGTCTTAGGCTCCGTTCATTACCGTTGTGATGCTCATCTGTATCCAAATAACCTAGTTAAACAATTGGTAACTTACCTTCAATGTGAAGGTGTAGAACTGCTTACAAATTGTAAGGTAAGTGGATTTGATATTTCAAATGGAAAAATAAACGCTATTCAAGCAGGTGATAAAACCTATCATGCAGATCTGGTCGTGATGACCGGAGGCTCTTGGTTACCTGAACTGGCACAGCATGCAGGACTTAAAATACCTATCATGCCAGGAAAAGGTTATTCTTTTATGGTTAAACCAGAAAAACAGATCCATCATCCTTCTTTATTGCTGGAAGCTAGGGTTGCTGTAACGCCTATGAATGGTGAAGTACGCTTTGGTGGAACGATGGAAATTGCACCACTTAACCACAAAGTAAACATGAATAGGGTAGAAGGGATTGTAAGTTCTATTCCGAAATATTATCCAGATCACCAGGTCGAAATGCCAACAGTTGATAAAATATGGTATGGTTTCAGACCTTGCTCACCAGACGGATTACCTTACATTGGCCACAGTAGCAAGCTTAAAAATCTGATCATCGCCGGCGGACATGGAATGATGGGCGTAAGTTTAGCCCCTGTAACAGGTAAATTAGTAGCAGAATTGGTAAGCGAAGAAAAATTATCATTAGATATCGCATTATATAGCCCAAATAGGTTTTAGATTTTCAATAGATATATTTGGTCAATAGCTAATGGCCCATAGTCAATAGCCTGGATGCTTAAATGAGCGTTCAGCTTGATGAATTCCCTTCATTAGGTATTTTTTATGCTCCTAAGCCATTGGCTATTGTCCATTAGCTATTAGCCATCTTAGGTCTCAAATCTCCCATCTCAAATCTCCCATCTCCCATCACACATCTTCACCTTACTTACACCTTACCTATATTGATAACCTCTTTACCTATATTGAACAGAAATTAAAGTCTATGAAAAGTAAATGATACATAAAACTCAAGAATCAAAACGCCATAATCCCAACTTTTTATTAGCTTTGTTATAGATATGCTATCGAAGAAAACAAAGTACGCTATAAAGGCATTGGTTATTTTAGGGAAAAACATCTCCGAACCACCTATGCAAATTGCTCGTATTGCCGAAGAAGAGAACATTCCGAAGAAATTTTTGGAGCAAATTCTATTGGATCTCCGCAACGCGGGATACCTCTACAGTAAAAAGGGTGCTGGTGGTGGCTATAGCCTAAATAAGGACCCTAAAGATATTTACTTGGTTGATATCCTTCGTATCACCGACGGCCCAATCGCCATGGTACCCTGTGCCAGTCTTAAATTCTACCACAAATGTGATGAATGCCATGATGAATTAACATGTGGAATCCGCAAAGCTTTTATTGACGTTAGAGACGCAACTTTAAAGGTACTAGCAGAAACCAGCATAGCTAATATTATCGATCGCGAAAAAGCAATCCCTATTCTAGATTAAAAAAAATTTATTAAAATAGACTACTAAGTCTATATACTTTATATATTTGTAAAGTTCATTAGATTTTAATCTGATGGAGAACTAATTAATACAAACCAAAACCAGTTGATTAAGAAGATTATGTTAACGGTGTAATCACATAAAATCTGTGTAGTCACATCTATCGATGTAATCATTTTAATCTGTGTAATCATATAAATATGGAGAGTTTCAGAACAGAATTAGAAAATCCAATCGTAGCAAAGGATATTATTGACTTAGAGAAGAAGATCAACGATTTTCGTTCTGGCAAAATTCACGACGAGCGTTTTAGAAGTTTGCGCTTAGCACGTGGTATTTATGGTCAACGCCAACCTGGTGTTCAAATGATCCGTATTAAATTGCCATTTGGCAAGGTAACCTTTAAACAGTTGTTACGCATTGCTGATATTGCTGATGAATATGGAAGTGGAAACCTGCATTTAACTACACGTCAAGACATTCAGATCCACTATGTAAGCTTAGATAGAACACCAGAGCTTTGGGCAAAACTAGAGCAGGATGATATCACTTTAAGGGAGGCATGCGGAAATACGGTTCGCAATGTAACCTCATCACCTAATGCAGGTATTGATCCTGATGAACCCTTTGATGTTTCTCCTTATGCGCAAGTGGTTTTCGCCTACTTCTTAAGAAACCCAATCTGCCAGGAAATGGGAAGGAAGATTAAAATTTCATTTTCTTCCAGCGATAAAGATACCGCCTACAGTTATATCCACGATCTTGGTTTTATTCCGAAAATAAATGAGAATGGCGAACGCGGCTTTAAGGTTTTATTTGCAGGTGGCTTAGGTGCCCAACCTTTTCTGGCCAATGCTATTCATGATTTTTTACCAGAAAACCAATTGATCCCATTCACTGAATCTGTTTTAAGGGTATTTGATCGCTATGGTGAACGTAACAATAGAAATAAGGCACGTTTAAAATATCTGGTACAGAAACTAGGTCTGGAAGAGGTTTTACGCTTGGTAGCCGAAGAAAGAGTTGCTAATAAGGTAAAGACTTATGAGATAGAACTAAATACAATTCCACAACCTAGTTTTCCTTTTACGCAAGATTACCCCAAGGTTGAGATTGAAAATGAAAGCCATTATCAGCATTGGTTAGCTACTAATGTAATGGAGCAGAAACAACGAGGTTTTTATGGCGTATATGTAAAGGTTCAGGTTGGCGACATGAAAACTGAGCAGGCCAGAGCTTTTGTAAATGCAGTTAGACCCTATGTAGCTGATGAAATCAGAATTACCCAGAACCAAGGTTTACTTTTGAAATTTGTTGCAGCAAATGCACTTCCATCGCTGTATAAAGCCTTATTTGAAATAGGTTATGCCATAGCTGGCTTTGATAGCTTAGCTGATATTACCACTTGCCCCGGAACAGATACCTGTAACCTTGGGATTTCAAATAGTATGACTTTGGCAGAAGTATTAGAAGAGGTGATCTATGAAGATTTTCCTGAATTCATTTACGAAAAAAACATCAAGATCAAAATCAGTGGTTGCATGAATTCTTGTGGACAACACGGTTTGGCAGAAATTGGTTTTCATGGCAGTTCGTTAAAGGCAGAAGGTAAAGTGGTTCCTGCTGTACAGGTAATGCTTGGAGGTGGTACCGTTGGTAATGGTGTGGGCCGGGTGGCAGAACGTGTAATTAAAGTGCCATCAAAAAGAGCAACACAAGTTTTGCATTATATATTGAATGATTTTAAGGGAAATAACTTGGCTGAAGAAAGTTTCCATCAGTATTATGATAGAAAAACAAAAGATCATTTCTACCAATTGTTAAAGCCTTTAGCAGATTTAACCAATCTTAAATCCGAAGAATTTGTGGATTGGGGACATGAAGAAACTTTTCAGACAGCTATAGGTGTTGGTGAATGTGCAGGTGTAGTTATTGATCTGGTTGCCACCCTACTATTAGAAGCACAAGAGAAATTAGGATGGGCAGAACAAGCCTTAAATAATCAGGCACATGCCGATGCCATATACCATGCTTACAGTGTCTTTATCAGCACTGCAAAATCTTTGTTGTTAGATAAGGGGATAAACAGTAGTACACAAGCGGGAGTCATTAGAGAATTTGATAATCATTTTGTTGAAAATAAGGAGATCAGTTTAAGTACAACTTTTTCAGAACTCGTATTACAAATCAATAAAAATGAGCCATCATCCACTTTCGCCACCCAATATTTTGAAGAAGCAAAACAATTTTTAAATCAAGTTAATGCCACAAGGGCGGTTGTAATATGAACAGAACGCAATTAAATATAGAACCAAAAATAACATTATTGGGTGCAGGCCCTGGAGATCCTGATTTATTGACCTTAAAAGGTGTAAAAGCCCTGCAAGCTGCTGATGTAGTACTTTATGATGCCTTAATTAACGAAGGGCTATTAACTTATGCACCAGAAAATGCAATTAAGATTTATGTAGGTAAACGTTCAGGAGAACATGCTTTTGAGCAAGATGCAATTAATAAATTAATGGTTGATTATGCCTTAAACTATGGTCATGTAGTGCGCTTAAAGGGTGGTGATCCATTTGTTTTTGGACGTGGATATGAAGAGTTGGATTATGCAGATTCATATAATATCCCGGTGACCGTAATTCCTGGTATTTCAAGTTCGATAGGTGTTCCAGGTTTGCAGCACATTCCCGTTACACATCGTGGGATGAGCGAAAGCTTCTGGGTAATTACAGGTACCACATCTGGTGGAAAAATCTCGGAGGATATTTATCAGGCCGCAACCTCAAAAGCAACAGTTGTGATCTTAATGGGACTTAAAAAGTTGGCCCAGATTGTTGAGATCTTTAAGGATGCGGGAAAAAAGGAATTGCCTGCTGCGGTAGTTCAGAATGGTTCATCAGCAGATGAGAAATTAGTTGTTGGCAAAGTGGATAACATTGTTTCCATAGTTGAAAAGGAGAAGATTGAGGCTCCTGCACTTTTGATTTTTGGAGAAGTGGTTTCCTTGCATCCATCGTTTAAAACCCTGATTAATCAATATGCTTCCATCGTCTGATCTTCAACTCAATGTGACTTTGGCAGAAGAAGCTAAAGGAAACCAACTGTTCCCAGTTTTTGTGAAATTGAACCAGTTGCGTACACTTTTAATTGGTGCTGGCAATGTTGGGTTAGAAAAGTTAAATGCAATTATCAATAATAGCCAAGGTGCAGATGTCACCATTGTTGCAGAAACGGTATCACCAGAGGTATTTCATCTGCTAACAGCAAATCCGACCTTAAAAATTAAGGAGAAAAGCTATGAAACTGATGATTTGATAAATATTGATATCGTATTCGTTGCTACAGATAATAATGTTTTAAACGAAAGGATAAAGGAGGATGCCCATGCACTTGGTCTCCTCATCAATGTGGCAGATAAACCTGAACTCTGTGATTTTTATCTAGGTTCGGTGGTGCAAAAGGGCGATTTGAAGATTGCAATTTCTACGAATGGTAAATCGCCAACTATGGCTAAGCGTTTAAAAGAAATATTTCAAGAATCAATTCCAGCAGAAATAGATCAGTCTATAGGTAATTTGCATGCCATTCGAAATCAGTTAAATGGTGATTTTAAGCAAAAAGTAGCAGCACTAAATCACCTCACGGCTTCCTTCCTGAAAAAGGAAGATCCGCATTGGCCAATCAAAAAGATAACGATCTATGCCATATCAGTGGTATCACTAATGGTCTTTGGACATATTTTTTTATCATTCATCCCTTTCGAAACATTAGGCGTTTGGGCAACAGGAATGGTAGATCAGGTTGATAGTACCATTATCTATTTTATTATTGGAGGCTTTTTAGCGCAATTGGTTGATGGTGCCCTGGGTATGGCCTATGGGGTTAGTGCAACCACATTTTTATTGTCGTTTGGGGTAAGTCCAGCAGCTGCAAGTGCCAGTGTTCATGCATCAGAAATATTTACCAGCGGTGTTTCGGGCTTAATGCACCTCAGATTTGGTAACGTAAGGACAAAGCTATTTAAGAAATTATTGTTACCAGGGATTTTAGGTGCTATCGCTGGTGCTTATATTTTATCATCCTTAGAGAATTATGGGCATATCATCAAACCTATTGTTTCTGCTTATACTTTATTTCTGGGTGTTAAAATATTATTAAAAGCCGTGGCTAAAAACAAAAACACGAAACAGCTTAAACGTGTAGGACCATTAGCGTTTATTGGTGCTTTTTTAGATTCTATTGGCGGCGGTGGCTGGGGTCCAATTGTAACATCAACCCTGATTTCCCGTGGAGGAAACCCACGTTATACCATTGGTTCGGTAAACCTAACTGAATTTTTTGTGACACTTGCAAGTTCAATTACCTTCATCACCATGATTGGTTTAACGCATTGGCAGGTAATTGCCGGGTTGATTATTGGTGGATGTATTGCAGCCCCATTTGGCGCATTTATTACTAAAAAGCTAAACGTAAAAACAATTATGATCTTAGTAGGAACGATCGTAATTATTACAAGTTTAAGAACAATTTATGTCTTGATAACTAAATTGTAAAATGGATTTAACACAACTTAAATATGAGCTGAGTACTTTCGATAGCATCGAAAAGTTAAGGTATTTAGCAGAAAATCATGCTGATAAAATTACTTTTTCAACGAGTTTTGGTTGGGAGGATCAAGTAATTACGCACCTGATATTTGCGAATAATATTCCAATTAAAGTTTTTACACTAGAAACTGGACGTCTTTTTCCCGAAACCTATTATGTGTGGAACAGAACATTGGAAGTTTACCAGCAGCCAATCCATGCTTATTATCCACAAACAGAAGCCTTACAAGAAATGGTGAATGCTAAAGGGCCAAATAGTTTTTACGAATCAGTAGAGAACAGAAAACAATGTTGCCATATCCGCAAGATAGAGCCGTTGAAAAGAGCCCTTAAAGGAAATGAGATTTGGGTTACCGGAATTAGGGCAGAACAAAGTCCTAATCGGGAAGATATGCATGATCTGGAATGGGATGAAGGTAATCAGCTGATAAAATTTCATCCAATATTTGATTGGACCTTGGAGCAGGTAAAGCAATATATAAAAGATAATAATATTGTTTACAATACTTTACACGATCGGGGATTTCCAAGTATTGGTTGCGCTCCCTGTACAAGGGCCGTTCAGCCAGGTGAAGATTTTAGAGCAGGTAGATGGTGGTGGGAAGATCAGTCGAAAAAGGAGTGTGGATTACATGTAACCAGTGCTGAAGAGGTTGTAGCAAGTAAAGATTAAGGAACAAGGATTAAGGAACAAGGATTAAGGAGCAAAGAATAAAGAGCAAAGAACAAGGATAAAAGATTAAGGGGCATGCAACTTAAAAAATGATATAGTGAGTGAGATGGATTAAAGACAGTTGTTTAAGCAGAAAAGGCTAAACAAATATTGAAAATAAGAAGACGAAAAATAAAGTATATGAGCAGATATAACTTAGATTATTTAGATGAATTAGAGGCAGAGGCCATTCACATTATGCGTGAAGTGGCGGGGCAATTTGAGAAACCTGCTTTACTTTTTTCAGGGGGAAAGGATTCAATTACCTTGGTTAGACTAGCGGAAAAAGCATTTAGGCCAGGTAAATTTCCATTTCCCTTGGTACATATCGATACTGGGCACAATTTTGAAGAGACCATCCAATATCGCGATCAGATGATCCAAAGGATTGGAGAGAAATTAATTGTTGGTTCAGTTCAAAAATCAATTGATGAAGGTAAAGTAATAGAGCAGACTGGTAAAAACGCAAGTAGAAATGCACTACAGACCGTTACTTTGTTAGATACTATTCTCGAACATGGTTTTGATGCCTGTATTGGCGGTGCACGTAGAGATGAAGAAAAGGCTAGAGCAAAAGAAAGGATCTTTTCGGTAAGAGATGAATTCGGTCAGTGGGATCCTAAACGCCAACGTCCAGAACTTTGGGACATTTACAATGGTAAAATCCATAAGGGAGAAAATGTGCGCGTATTCCCAATCAGCAATTGGACAGAACTTGATGTTTGGAATTACATTAGAAGAGAAAATATTTCTTTGCCAAGTATTTACTTTGCTCATTACCGCGATTGTATTACACGAAATGGACAACTCATGGCAGCTTCTCCATTTCTAAATATGGATGACGAAGATATTGTACAAAGTAAAAAAGTACGCTTTCGTACAGTTGGGGACATGTCTTGCACGGCAGCGGTTGAATCAGAGGCAGATCAGATTGATGATATTATTCAGGAAATCAGCGAATCTAAAATCTCTGAACGTGGTGCCCGCATGGATGATAAAGTCTCTGAAGCAGCAATGGAAGATAGAAAAAAAGGGGGGTACTTTTAGATTGTAGCTTAAAGACAAAAGCTCAAAGACTAAAGCTTATAGGCAGGATGCTTAAGCATAAATCTATATTGATACGGAAATGAACGTCGATAGTCCTTGGAGACTTTGCTTATACATATTGGCTATAAGCCATTGACCATTGACCATTGACAAAAAAACAACGAAATGAACATATTAAAATTTTTCACAGCAGGTAGTGTAGACGATGGAAAGAGCACCTTGATAGGGCGCTTGTTATACGATACAGATTCTATTTTGGCTGATCAACTGGAAGCATTACAAAACTCAAATAGAAAAAATGATGATGGTACCATTGACCTTGCCATTTTAACTGACGGTTTAAGAGCTGAACGTGAGCAAGGGATTACCATTGATGTAGCCTATAAATACTTTCAAACCGACAAGAGGAAATTTATCATAGCAGATACACCCGGACATATCCAGTATACCAGAAATATGGTTACGGGAGCCTCAACTGCAAATTTAGCCATCATTTTAATTGATGCCAGAAATGGTGTAGTTGAACAGACCATTCGCCATTCTTATTTAGTTTCTTTATTGGGTATTAAACATATCGTTGTTTGTGTAAACAAGATGGATATGATTGATTATAATGAAACAAAGTTTAACGCAATTATTGAAAAATATAAAGCATTGGCCCAAAATTTGAATTTGAGCGATGTAGTTTATATTCCAGTTAGTGCATTAAAGGGAGATAATATTGTGCAGCCATCTGAGCGAATGGACTGGTATGAAGGCGAAAGCTTACTTCACTTTTTAGAAAAGGTGGATACTGATGCTCATGATAAATCAGTTCAGGCACGTATGCCTGTACAATGGGTAATTAGGCCGCAAACAGAAGAATTGCATGATTATAGGGGCTATGCTGGAAGAGTTCTAAGTGGTACTTTTAAGGTTAATGACCGTGTTACCGTACTTCCTTCTGGAAACAGTTCAACCATTAGTAAAATAGAGTTTTTTGAAAATGAATTGGAAGAAGCACTCGCAGGTCAGTCAGTTACCATTCATTTAGAAGGTGATGTAGACATCAGTCGTGGAGATACGTTGGTGAATGCTGCTGCTTTGCCAATTGAATCAAAATTAATTGAGGCAGATTTATGCTGGATGGACACCAGAGCTTTAGATACATCTATTACTTATTTCTTACAGCACAATAGTAAAATTACAAGGTGTAAAATTAGCGAGGTCATTTATAAAGTGGACATTAATACTTTAGAAAAACATGGGGCAGATGATTTTAAGCTTAATGATATTGGAAGGGTAGTCCTAAAAACTGCAGATGCCTTGGCTTTTGATTTATATGGTGATAACAGAGCGAATGGTTCAGCGATATTGATTGATAGCAGAACAAACTTAACTGTGGGCGCATTAATGTTCAGGGCATCGGTAGAATAGTATTAAATTTTATAGTTCAAAGCTGAAGGTCTAAAGTTTCAAAGTGACAATAATTAAACTGGAATTTATAACCAGTCAATAATAAACAGTTAACCAGTTTAAACAATTAACCGATTAACAAATGACAATCAATTACCTTGCCTTTGCAATACCAGCATTTTTTCTATTTTTATATCTCGAGTATGCTCTGGCAGTTCACTTAAAGAAAGCTAACGTTTTTAAATATGAAAGTTCGATTTCTAACGTAAGTATTGGGATTGCGGAGCGTTTGTTGAACCTTTTTATTGCTGCGAGCTTTTATGAGCTGTTCAACTATGTTTACAAACACTTTGCAATTTTTAATATTCCAAATACCTGGTGGGTCTGGCTATTGCTAATTATGGCCACAGATTTTGTTTGGTATTGGTACCATAGACTCGGTCATGAGGTTAATTTCTTTTGGGCAGCACATATTGTTCATCATCAGAGTGAAGAATTCAATTTAACGGTTTCTGCAAGGATTACTACTTTTCAGGCATTGGTACGTGGTATTTTTTGGTGCGCATTACCACTAATTGGCTTTAATCCACTCATGGTTGCTGTAATCTTAACTGTTCATGGTGCTTATTCGTTCTTTACACATACACAACTTATCCCGAAACTGGGTTGGTTAGAGCACATCCTGATTACACCATCTCTACATGGAGTTCATCATGCAAGCGATGAGAAATATCTGGATAAGAATTATGGAGATGTGTTCACGTTCTGGGATAAAATTTTCGGCACCTTCCAAAAAGAAGAAGAGAAACCTTCATATGGATTAACTCATCCAATAAAAAGTTATAGCTTTCTGTGGCAACACTTCCATTATTACTTTGAAATTGCTGAAGCTGCCAAACGTGTAAATGGGATTAGGCATAAGTTAAAAATCATATTTGGTCATCCAGCACTACTTGATCAGGACATCAGACCAATATTGGAAAAGCGTTTTCTTCAGCATAAGTCAACCGATTCTTATCAATTCAGGTTCAAGAAATATTTAAATATTCAGCTAGTGGTTAGTGTGATCATGCTTACACTATTAACAGCCTTTTTTAAAGATTTGGAATTAGCTGATAAATTGTTTGCAGTAACCTTCATTTTACTAACGTTGATTAACTGTGGTGCACTGTTAGAACAAATGAGATGGATCTATTATCTTGAGTGTTTCAGGCTGATGAGTATATTCGGCTTTCTCTTTTTTAAGCTCGATTGGTTTGGCCTCATCTTAATTCCAACTACTATACTGATTGTCCTAGAAAGAGTTTTCGAACTAAGCAATGTTTATAAAAAACACGTATTACGGTACGAAAAAGTCAATAAATAAATTATTTTAAAATAAATACTACTATTTCTATAGATTTTATATAAGTTTGTATACTGATTAAAATTTGTTGAGCGATGATTTTGAATAAGATAGAAAAAACCACTGTTGAGCCTAAGATTACTTTAGTAGGCGCTGGTCCTGGAGATCCTGACTTGTTAACTTTAAAAGGTGTTAAAGCATTGAAGACTGCGAATGTAGTTTTGTATGATGCTTTGGTAAACGAAGCTTTGTTAAACTATGCACCTGAGCATGCAATTAAGGTTTATGTAGGCAAAAGATCTGGTGATGAATCTTTTTCACAAGAATTGGTAAATAAATTGATGATAGATTACGCATTGAACTATGGCCATGTGGTACGTTTAAAAAGTGGAGATCCATTTGTATTTGCACGTGGTTATGAAGAAATTGATGTAGCAGAATCATATAGCATTCCAACGGAGATTATTCCAGGTATCTCAAGTGCGTTAGGTGTACCTGGATTACAGAAAATCCCAATGGTTTACAGTAATTTAAGTGAAAGCTTCTGGGTAGTAACCGGAACTAACGCTGCAGGAGAAATTTCACCAGATTTATATGTTGCTGCCAAATCTAATGCAACAATTGTAGTATTGATGGGTATTGAGAAGATTGCTGCAATTGCTTCTATTTTTAAAGCAGAAGGAAAGGAAACCCTACCTGTAGCTGTTATAGAAAATGGATCATCAACATCAGAAAATGTTGTTGTCGGAATTGTAGATACGATAGAGGAGTTGATTATTGAGAAAAAAATTACTTCACCCGCCTTATTGGTTTTTGGAAATGTGGTTTCGCTACATCCTCAGTTCAATTCTATTTCAGCATTTTACGCCATTATGGCTCAAGAAGAATATTAGTAAAATTCATATTTATTTTTTTGTTTGGTTCAAAAGCCTCGGATTTATATCGGGGCTTTTTTTATTAGGTCGGGAAAATCCGTGCCAAAGGCATTTCTTTAGGGAAAGTACATTCCCCTCAGCTATATATGCTACTGTTCTAGCTAAAAGCTTGCTCAATCTTCCATTTCCCATTATACGTTTTTCCATCCAACTGTTATTTTTATTCTAATTAAATTTTTCTAAATCTTTGCATTGCTCAATCTATTGCCTATTTTGACTAAGTTTTTTTAATACGAAATTATGGAGATTATACATTTCAGTGCTGAGTGTTACCCAGTGGCAAAAGTAGGCGGATTGGGTGATGTTGTTGGTGCACTTCCGAAATATCAGAATAAGTTAGGACATATTGCCAAAGTGATCATGCCTGCCTATAATACCAAGTTTTTACATGAGAATGAGTTTGAAGTTGTATATGATGGATGGGTTAGATTAGGTTATGATAATCATCAGGTTAGGATTTTTAGGGAGAAGACCAACAAATTAGGCTTTGATCTCTTTTTGGTTCATATAGCTGGCCTATTAGATCGTGAAAAAGTTTATGGATATCCTGATGATACCGAACGTTTCATTGCCTTTCAGATTGCCGCATTAGATTGGATTGCCCAATGGCAACATCAGCCTAATGTAATTCATTGTCATGATCACCATACTGGATTAATTCCATTCATGTTGAGCAATTGTTTTAAATATAGCCATATCGGTCATATTCCAACTGTGTTAACTATTCATAATGGACAATATCAAGGGCAGTTTGGGTGGGATAAGTTATATTACCTTCCGCCGTACGATTTGCGTAACTCGAGCAAACTAGATTGGAGCAATTCCATTAATCCACTTGCCTCAGCTATTAAATGTGCTTGGCGGATTACCACAGTTTCTCCAAGCTATTTGGATGAAATTAGCTATAAAGCAAATGGATTGGAAGGTCTATTAGCACAGGAACGAGGTAAATCATCAGGTATTTTAAATGGCATTGATAATGAAGTCTGGAACCCACAGAAAGATCCGATGCTTGTCAAGGGATTTAATAACAGAACTGTTGAGGCTGGAAAAAAAGCTAATAAGGAAGAGTTATGTAGGGTATTCAACTTAGATCCGTCCAAACCATTATTTACTTTTATTGGGCGTTTGGTGGGTGAAAAAGGAGCAGATCTATTGCCTGATATTTTCTATAATGCACTGGATCAAAGCAGAGGCGAAATTAATATCCTGGTTTTAGGCTCTGGAGATCCAGCTGTTGAAGATAGACTGAACGGGATTAAATATCATCATGAGGGGAGATATAATGCTTATATTGGTTATAATGAGGCTCTTTCTCACCAAATTTATGCAGGCGCCGATTTTCTACTTATGCCATCGAGAGTTGAGCCTTGCGGATTGAACCAAATGTATGCATTACGTTATGGAACAATTCCGATCGTAAGACGTGTTGGCGGATTAAAAGATACGGTTACGGATATTGGAGATGGGGGTTTTGGAATTTGTCATGATCAAACCAGTATCTGGGATGTTGGACATGCAATGGGAAGAGCTTACGATTTATTTTTAGATCAGAAAAGAGTGAAAGAAATTCGTAAGTTTATCATGACTCTAGATCATTCTTGGGACAGAGCAGCTCAACAATACATCGATTTATACCAAATGTAAACTATAATTATATGACCGACAAAGTTTTAGGTGTGATTCTTGGTGGAGGCCAGGGGTCAAGACTCTCTCCGCTTACACAAACCCGTTCTAAACCTGCAGTACCAATAGGGGGAAAATATCGGTTAGTTGATATTCCGATTTCAAATTGTATGAATTCAGGCATTCACCGGATGTTTGTGCTCACCCAGTTTAATTCGGCTTCATTAAATAAACACATTAAGAATACTTATCACTTTAGCCATTTTTCAAAAGCTTTTGTAGATATATTAGCAGCAGAACAAACTCCAGAAAATCCAACTTGGTTTCAGGGCACGGCTGATGCGGTACGCCAATGTATGCATCACATTGTAAGCCATGAATTTGACTATATCTTAATCCTATCTGGTGATCAGCTGTACCAAATGGATTTTAGTGAAATGTTGAAATCACATATCGATAATGGTGCAGAGATCTCCATCGCCACCATCCCCGTTAATGCAAAAGATGCTACCGACTTTGGGATTTTAAAGACTGACGAGAATAGCTTTATCACTTCGTTTATCGAGAAACCAAAATCAGAATTGCTACCTGATTGGACCTCCGAAACTAGCGATGAAATGAAAAATGTAGGTCGGAATTATCTGGCATCAATGGGTATTTACATGTTCAATAGAGAAGTATTGATCAAGTTGCTTAATGAAAATGCAGAGGAAAAGGACTTTGGTAAAGAAATTATTCCCCGTTCATTGATCAGCAATAATGTGCTGAGTTATCAATATGAAGGGTATTGGACTGATATTGGAAATATTTCCTCATTCTTTGATGCCAATTTAGGCTTGACTGATGAAATCCCATTATTTAATATGTTTGATAGTGCCCATACTATTTTTACCAGGGCAAGGATGTTACCACCATCAAAGATATCGGGTACAACCTTAGAAAAGACAATTGTAGCAGAAGGCTGTATTATTCACGCAAGTAGGGTAGAAAGGGCAGTTCTAGGGATCAGATCACGTATTGGAAGAGGAACTACCATTGTGAACTCTTACGTAATGGGAAGCGATCACTACCAAACATTAGAGGAAATTCATGAAGAATCAAGTGCTGGGCATCCATTGCTTGGAATTGGAGATCGCTGCTATATTAACAATGCAATAGTTGATAAAAATTGCAGAATAGGAAATGATGTACGGATCAATGGTGGGGCTCATTTGCAAGAAGGAGATTATGGATTATATGTTGTAAAAGATGGTATTGTTGTGGTTAAAAAGGGCGTGACTATACCGAATGGAACTGTGATATAAGTTGAGTTGGATATTGGTTGATAGTTCATGGATCATGGTTGATAGTTTGGATGCATAGGCCAACGGTCGGGTCAAGAGTCCATGGTCAATAGCTAATGGTTATGATGGTTGAGCTTAAAGCTAAAAGACTAAAGCTTAAAGCTTGGGTGCATAGGGTTCCGATCAATAGCTAATGGTCCATAGGTTAGGTGCTTAGAAGGAATTAATGGATTTTGCAAGTCCTACAATTATTAGTTTGTCGACCTTTTGGAATGGCCGACAAACTAATGATTAGTTAAACAACCAAACTTGAAAGTAATCTTCTAACTTCAAGAAAATCTGCCAGGTAATATTTCGCTTCAGATAAATTATTGCCTACTTTAATGGTAATAGCATCTGCTGGTAAGGCTTTAAAGATATCTTCATCGGTATGGTCATCTCCAAGCGCCATGATAAATGATGGGCTTTTGCCATACATCCAGCTCAATGCTGCCTTTCCTTTATTCACTTCCATATTCTTGAATTCTATTACTTTGTTACCAGGCATTAATTGTAATCCCTTATCAGCTGCCAGAATTTTTAAGTGACTAACAATTTCATTTGCTCTTAAGTCGCCCAAGCCTTCTTCTACCATTCGGTAATGCCAAACTAGCGAATAACTTTTCTCTTCAATAAATGCACCAGGAGTTCTATCAGTATATGCCTCTAATAAGGTACCGATCTCTTGTTTCCACTGGTCGGTTAGCAAGGGTAAACAATCCCATTCTGAACCATGACTTTTTTGCCAGGCACCATGTTCAGCGATGAGATCTACATTGAGGTGGCCAAACCATTTTTCTAATGTTTGATGTCTCCTTCCACTAATAATAACTACAGCATTTTTAGGGTCGCTACTTAGTTTTGTTAATAGTTCGTAGAGTTCCTCATCAGGTGAAGCCTGTTCAATATCTCCAGCGAAATCTACCAGTGTGCCATCATAGTCTAAAAAGAAGACCCTGCTTTCGCTCTCCTGATATTTCGGGATAATTAAATTATGGATTACGTTGATCGCATGTTTCGTATAAAGAGACTTTTGAGCGTTTTTTACTTCGTTTAATCTTAGCATAAAATGATGTACCCAGTGTTTTACATTAAATTTCTCTACAATTGTACGCATGGCTATCATTCTTTGCTGTTGTTCAGCGATAGGCATGTTCAGTGCGGTAACGATTGCTTCCATGATATCTCCTAAATTGTTGGGGTTTACAATTAGGGCATCAGTTAGTTCTTTGGCTGCGCCAGCCATTTCACTTAATATTAATACGCCATCCTGGTTATTTCTGCTGGCGACATATTCTTTGCTTACCAGGTTCATTCCATCGCGCATTGGATTTACCAAGCAGATATCAGCGGTTGCATATAATGCAGATAATGCCTCAATTGGGAAAGAACGGTAAAAATAATTAACCGGGATCCAGTCTACTGTTCGGTATTTCGCATTTAAATTGCCTACAAGTTGATCTATTTGTTCTTTTAAATCCCGGTATTGGGGTACGGTGTCACGGGAGGGAACTACGATCATGTAAAGTGCAACCTTACCATGGTATTCTGGGTGCAGTTGTAGCAATAGTTCGAAAGCTTTTAAACGTTCGAGGATTCCCTTGCTATAATCTAATCGATCAATAGCTAAGATCATTTTGATGTCCTTCTTGCCATTGCGAAAAAAGGTGATTTCTTTTTTAACTTCCGGCTCTTCTGTTAGTGAAGAAAACTTCTCAAAATCGATACCCATCGGAAAAGCTTCTACCTCAACTTGGCGATCTTCACTGAATAATATGTTGGACGAAGCGTTTATCGGCAGTAATCGTGTTGCCGTGCTGATGAAATGACGAACATCATCATAGGTATGAAAGCCGATCAGATCAGCGCCCAAAAAACCGTTCAAAAGTTCTTCACGCCATGGGATAAGTCTGAAGATCTCATAAGAAGGAAAAGGAATATGCTGAAAGAAACCTATGGTAGTATATGGTTTTTGAGACCTTAAAATGGCAGGTAAAAGCAACAACTGATAATCTTGAATCCAGATCTGATCGTTTTTATGGATTACCTTTAAGGTTTCTGTAGCAAACTTCTCGTTTACGGATTGGTAACAATCCCAATAGCTTTGCTCATAATTGGCGTAGGTAACTAGGTAATGGAATACTGGCCACAATACTTCGTTAGAAAAGCCTTCGTAGAATAAATTTATTTCGTTTTGTGTAAGAAATATAGGGTAGAGGTTAAGTTCGGCCAATTTTGTTTTTACTTCTTCTTGGCGATCTTCAGGGACTTCAATTCCTGGCCAACCGATCCAAATGGAGTTGCCAGATTTATAAACATCTCCAAGTCCGGTAGCTAAGCCACCTTCACTTGGAATAAAGGTGTATTCATTGTTTTCTTCAATTATTTTAACGGGAAGTCTATTCGAAATTATAACAGTTTTCATCTATCTTTTTTATGTTTTCAATAGTAAATCGCAGCTTTAATGATGGTCTTTGTCATTAAAAGTTTATGCTTTTACATGATTGATTCTGATAAATAAAGTCAATTTTTTGTGGTTTTGTTTGTTTTTTGGGGAATAAGGAGATTTAAATGATGTAAAAAAGTTGTGAGAAAGTCGGTGCCAAAGGCATCCCTTTGGGAAAGTCCGAAAGTATGGGAGTCCGTTCCCCTCGATTGTTTTAGTGCTAAGGGATACCCATTTCCTGGGCCACTTCATTGAATTTATCTTGCTTAGCATGTAGCTTACTTGTGGCCACAGATTCTGTGTTAACTTACAAATATTTTTTTCGTTTCGATCCCGCACTTGCGGGACAGGCTTTATGCTATGAAGGACAAATGGTTATGCCACCACAAAGGGCACGAAGCTGGGCTTTAAGTTTTTTACCACATAGTCACATAGGAAACATAGGTTTCTGTTTCTAGTATAGTGGTTAGTTTGCCACAGATGCACAGATTTTGATTAAGATATTTTGAAAATTCGTTATATTTAACTCTATTAATAAATTTTTACCACATAGTCACATAGGAAACATAGGTTTCTGTTTCTAGAATAGTGGTTAGTTTGCCACAGATGCACAGATTTTGATTAAGATATTTTGAAAATTCGTTATATTTAACTCTATCAATAAATTTTTACCACATAGTCACATAGGAAACATAGGTTTCTGTTTCTAGTATAGTGGTTAGTTTGCCACAGATGCACAGATTTTGATTAAGATATTTTGAAAATTTGTTATATTTAACTCTATCAATAAATTTTTACCACATAGTCACATAGGAA
>Ga0247810_10000829_pt1 | contig 25034 bp, 27 predicted proteins | sample UWRJL119311C1_FD_179918 | JGI IMG/M metagenome (GOLD analysis project Ga0247810, IMG submission 179918) | Plant litter microbial communities from Arlington Agricultural Research Station in Wisconsin, United States - UWRJ-L119-311C-1 | ecosystem: Environmental > Terrestrial > Plant litter >... | reverse complement strand
ATGACTTTGTTGTGATTCTTTTATAATCTTTTTTTGCTACTGACATTTTATTTTTTTTTGAAGATGTAAAAGTATTGAATAATTATAGATTGAAATCAGCAATAGTAGATTATTTCGATGGCAAATAACTTTCCATCTTTAAATTCTATTTCAAAATGGCTGTCTTCTAACGGTATAGAGTATGAATGTGGGTTTTTTATTGATGCCCCAATATAAGTACCGTATTTTTCGATAAAGTTTTTTTCGGTTAATGAGCTGTCTAATGCCGCATTGACATTGAAAACAAGTTTGTTCGTTTGATTGATGAAAATCTTTATAACCTCTGCTTTGTTTTCTTTTTCATCTACAGAAGCTTCTAAATCCGGATAATAATAAAAAAGTTCGCTAATATAGAGACCACATTCATCGCTTATTGTGGCTTTTTTTACCGGATTGCCCAATGCATTTACTAACTCTTTTTGAGTAAAAAATAATGATTTGGTTTTTAAGCCTTTTACCACAAATTCTGATTTTTTGATAAAGGCTGTAATTTCTTCCTGTTTTTTATGCTTTACTAATCCTTTGGCTATAGCCATATTCAACTTGGTATCATCAATAAGTTTAGGATCATTTAATTGCTTTACGACCTCATAATATCTTTGATAAGCGGGAATTAGTTTAGCATTGTCGCTATTCCAGGCGAGTTGCACTAGTCGTTCGCCTACAGTTTTACGTTCTGTAACATTATTGACATCGAGTTTGTCGAAATCTTTTAATAAGGCATTAAAATCAGGTCTTTTGCCAACAAACTTTCTTAGCGTAAACCTGGCATATTCGTCGCTAAACTGACCACTAATATTTACCCATTCGTCTTCATTTTTTGGAAGATAATTAATGGCTACAGGATCACCAACAAATAAAATTTCTCTAATTTTTGAGTTTTTATCGGGTTGTGCACGCGCCTTTAAACCTGCAACCAAAACAAAAAGGTGATTGCCGCCATAATAATTGTCTCCACCTTCTAAAATAGGATTTTCGTTGTCTCTTACTTTAACATCTTTGGCATTTAATCGTGTTGCAACATATTGCTCCTGAATATAACCTTCAGATAAATTATCGGCTTTTACTTTGTACCAGCCATTTTTGCTTTCGGATAATAATTGTACTTCGGCACCATATTTAAAATAACCCAAAAACTCAGCAGCAATATTTGCTGAAGTATACAAACGCGTATCCGAATTAAGGAAATAACGTTCCTGAGCATTTATTAAAAGAGAGGAAAATAATAAGGCTAAAAGAAAGTAATATTTTTTCATGAAATATATTTTGGAAGAGTTTTTTTGCCACGAATTTCACGAATTTCACGAATTTCACGAATTTCACAATTTTTTTAATGCGCAAAGAAGCTAAATATTAATTCGCGAAAATTAGTGAAATTCGTGGCAACCTTTATTATTTAACAATCAGCCATATTTACAGCAATTGCCAATCCACCTTCAGAGGTTTCTTTATATTTAGAATTCATGTCTTTTGCCGTTTGCCACATGGTATTGATTACTTTGTCTAAAGGCACTTTTGCATTTTTAGAATCGGTTTCAAGGGCCAATTCGGCAGCATTTATTGCTTTTATGGCGCCCATAGTATTTCTTTCGATACACGGAATCTGAACCAAACCACCAATCGGGTCGCAGGTTAAACCAAGGTGATGTTCCATAGCGATTTCGGCAGCCATTAAAACCTGAGCAGGAGTTCCGCCCATTAATTCGCAAAGAGCTGCAGCAGCCATCGATGACGAAACACCAATTTCGGCCTGGCAACCGCCCATTGCAGCCGAGATTGTAGAACCTTTTTTGAAGATACTTCCAATTTCTCCGGCAACCATCAAAAATTGCTTGATTTCTTTTTCGCCTGCATCATGATTTTCAATAACCAGATAATACATTAAAACCGCCGGAATTACACCAGCGCTTCCGTTTGTAGGAGCTGTAACCACGCGGCCTAAAGAAGCATTTACTTCATTCACGGCAAGTGCAAAACAGCTTACCCATTTTAGGATCTGACGAAATTTTACTTCGGTTTTTCTGATTTCTTCCAGCCACGTTTGCGGATTGGAATAATTAGATAAACCTATTAAGTTTTGGTGCATATCAAAAGCCCTTCTGCGAACGTTTAATCCGCCCGGGAGAATTCCTCCGGTATGACAGCCAATGTACATACATTCTAACATCGTGTTCCAGATACGCATTAATTCGGAATGAATTTCTGCTTCCGGACGCATCGATTTTTCGTTTTCATAAACAATTTCCGAAATAGATTTGTTCTCTGAAACCGTATAATTTAAAAGTTCAACCGCATTTTGAATCGGGAAGGGGAAAGCACATTTTATAACCTCTTTGATTTTTGCATTCGTGCGTTCTTCTTTTACCACAAAACCTCCACCTATAGAATAAAAAGTAGATTCGTATTCAGAATCATCCGCTTTATAAGCCGTAAATTTTAGTCCGTTAGCATGAAAAGGAAGAAACTCTTTATTGAACACAATATCCTGAAGAAAATAAAACGGAATTTTATATTCATTGGCCAGAATAATCTCGTTGTTGTCTTCGATCGTTTTAATGATTCCGGCAATATTATCAACGGGGATATATTCAGGATCCTGCCCGCTTAAACCCAACATTACAGACAAATCTGTAGCGTGACCTTTTCCTGTTAAAGAAAGCGATCCGTATAAATCGACTTTTACACGTTTAATCTGGTCTAAAATTGATTCGTCTTTTAACTCTTCTAAAAAACGTTCTGCGGCTCTCCAAGGCCCTAAAGTATGTGAACTTGAGGGGCCAACGCCAATTTTAAGCATATCAAAAACAGAGATACATTCTTCCATTGTGCAATATTTATTAAGACAAAGATAATTGAATAATGCAATGAACATTTATTTTCGTTTGTTAATGTTGCAGTTTTGTTAAAAAAAATATTAAATATTAATAATTTGGCAACGAAACAAAAATTATTACTTAATATGCGGTTTTCGTGAAAAGTTCGTATTTTTTTTAGGTATTTTTGTAATGAAACAATCACTAAAGAATCCGGTTTTATAATTCTAAAAATAAATCGGTAAACCATAACTTCTGGCGATTTCATTTTAATTTGGATACACCTTTCGCGAAAAATTAAAATACCACAAAGAAGATAAAATTACATTATGATAGAATTTTTCAAGCATTTTTTACAAGAATTCGAATTACCTCTTAGCAACCCAGTATTGATTTTCTCGTTAATACTCTTCATTATTCTCTTGTCACCCATTTTATTAAAAAAAATAAATATTCCCGGAATCATAGGACTTATTATTTCAGGAGTAATCATAGGACCACACGGACTTAATATTTTAGCTAAAAACTCAGCCGTAGATTTATTTTCGACAATAGGACTTTTGTACATCATGTTTATTGCCGGTCTTGAACTCGATATGAATGAGTTTAAAGCCAACAGAAATAAGAGTTTACTGTTCGGTTTTTTTACGTTTATCTTCCCTTTAACCATAGGTTTTCCGGTTTGTTATTATTTACTGCAATATGATTTTAATGCCAGTTTCCTGACCGCAAGTATGTTTGCCACGCACACGCTGGTAGCTTACCCAATTGTGAGTAAATTGGGTATTGCAAAAAATCAGGCGGTTGCCATAACAGTAGGAGGAACGATATTAACAGATACTGCCGTTTTGATTATTCTGGCCGTTATTATGGGGAGCAGCCAGGGCAATCTGAATCAGGCTTTCTGGATAAAACTGACGGTTTCACTGGCGATTTTCTCCGCGATTATGTTTTTGGTTATACCAAGAATTGCCAAATGGTTCTTTAAAAAATTAGAAAGCGAAAAACACGCGCATTATATTTTTGTACTTTCTGTAGTTTTCTTTGCAGCATTTTTGGCCGAAGTAGCAGGAGTAGAGCCTATTATTGGTGCTTTCGTTGCCGGTTTGGCATTGAATCCTTTGATTCCGCATTCGTCTGCATTGATGAACCGAATTGAATTTATTGGGAATTCATTGTTTATTCCGTTTTTCCTGATTTCGGTGGGAATGTTAGTCGATATCAGCGTAATCCTTAGCGGACCAACGGCATTAATTGTTGCCGGAACGTTGAGTGTTGTGGCGATTTTCGGGAAATGGACGGCAGCATTTTTTACCCAGATTGTTTTTAAATATACCCGAACAGAAAGACAACTTATTTTCGGATTAAGCAGTGCACATGCTGCTGCAACGTTGGCGGTTATTTTAGTGGGTTTTAAAGCTAAAATTCTGGATGAAAATATCCTAAACGGAACTATTATTTTAATATTAATTACGTGTATTGTAGCTTCGTTTGCGACTGAAAAAGCAGCCAAGAAAATCGCTATTTGCGAGGAAGAAGTTTCTCATGAAGATGCACATAGCGATCAGATTCTGGACGAACATATTATGATTCCGCTGGCCAAAACTTCGGCGACAGCCACTTTATTAGATTTTGCACTTTTAATAAAAGATAAAAAATCGGCTAATCCGGTCACCTTATTAACTATTGTTCCTAATAATGATCAGGCCGAAAAAAATATATTAAAGTATCGAAAAGCAGTTGATAAATTCGTCATTCAGGCATCGGCTTCAGAAGTAAAAATAAATACCATTGCCAGAATTGACCATAATCCTGCAAGCGGAATTGCCAGAACTTCAAAAGAAATCATGTCGGATATTGTGATCGTAGGATGGCCCAGAAAAACAGGATTTCTGGACAAAATTTTTGGAGAAAACGTAGATTCGATTATTAATAATGTAGATAAAAGTTTATTCATCTGTAGATTTCAAAAGACTTTTATTGAAGAAAAAAGACTGGTGTTTATTTGTCCGCCTTTTTCAGAAAGAGGAGTTGGGTTTCATTTATTATTACAGAAAATCTGCCGATTATCGCAGGAATTAAGTATTCCGATTATAATTTATGCCGAATATAAAACACATCAAACGATTCAGCAAATTGCAGCTAATTTGAAATTGAATGCAAAATTAGGTTTTAAAAGTATTATGGATTGGGATGATTTTGAATCGATTTCTGATGAAATAAAACCAAACGATTTGATTGTCTTTAATTTATCAAGAAAAGGTTCTGTTTCGTACCAGTCGATTTTTGATAAACTACCTCAGAAATTCGAAAAATCATTCGATGACAACAATCTTATTTTAGTGTATTCGCAAGACGATCGCAAAGGAACTTCTATGGATGCCTACGAAGATTTTACTGCTACGCCACTAACAAAAGGACTGGAAGCCATTGAACAAATTGGCCGTGGTTTGGGAAGTATTTTTAATAAAGGGTGAATAATAAATATTAAAATGCAATTTAAAAAAGACATGAATGGCTGATTCAATATTTCTTAATAAAAATAATTTAGACAAAAGATTTGAGAATCAAACATTCATAGATTACATATTTGAAAAAGATGTCAAAACTGAAGGAGATATTATTTTTATTAATTGTACTTTTAAATTTACATTTTGTTTACAAAATATTGAGGCTAGAGAATTTTCGTTTTTAGATTGTAATTTTGAAGGTTTATTCTATTTGAGTAATGCTTCTTTTGCTTTAGGGGGATTTACTAATTGCATTTTTTTTAAGGAAGCTAATTTAACTTCTAATAAAACTTCATCATTTTTCGTTTTGCGTAATATTACTGCTAACGAACTTAATATAAATGGTGAATATCATAGACTTCAGTTTGTTAGTTCAAAAATTGAGAAACTTACCCTCCAAGATGTTAATTCTGAACGTTTAAATAAAGAGTCGAAGATTGAATTTTTAGTTGAAAATAAGATTAACGACATCAAAATTAAATCTTTTTCATGTCAGTCTAGTTTAGTATTTTATGGTAGTGATTACCAAACTGTAATTCTTGAAGGAGTTTTTGAAAAATCGATTAATTTTGGTAAATCAATTAAAATTAAAAATCTTTATTTTGAATCCTCAACTTTTAAAAAACGTATTGATTTTGAAGAAGGAGAATTTGAAAATGTGAGTTTCACTAGGAGTATTTTTCAAAGTTTAATTCTTATCAATGAATATAAACTGATAAAAGAAATTGCTAAAGATATTAAAATTGAAAAATTCACCTTGCATTCTTGTATTTTTGAAATGGATATACAATTGCATATTACGAATATTAAAAAATTAAATATCTCTAATAATAATTTTAAACAGTTGTTTCATTTCAATAATGATATAAAGGAATGGGATGTAGATAATTTATCTAAACAAGAAGTAATAATTAGTATAGATGGGACTAATCAAGGAAATATTATTATTGAAAAAGCTGATGCAGATGTAACATTTGGAGATATAAATTTTGGAAACATCATTTTTAAAGATTTAAATCTATCCTATTTATACTTAAGAGAATTTCAAAATAATGGAAATATAACTTTTTCAAATATAAATTCTGGAGAATATTTCATAGTACATAATTCAATAACAGGTAGTATTAATTTCATTAATTTTGATATTAATGTTTTTAAAGAAATTGTAATAGCTGATTCTACATTAAATGGAATTAACTTTAATGTTTATCCTAATTCAATAAGATCGTATAGTAGAGACCCAAAAATGGGTTTTGGAATTAAAGATAAAAGGAAAAATAGATCTAATTTAAAAAGCATTTACAATCAACTAAAGCATATTTCTAGAAATAAGGGAGATATTGAAAGTTCAATTAAATTTCAATCATTAGAATATAAGACGTTGCTTATTAGTAAAAAAAATGGATTTGATTCAATTTTATTACTACTTAATTGGATTTCTAATGATAATGGAAGAAGCTGGCTTAGGGGGATACTTTTTACTTTAATTACTGGTTTATTCTTCTTTATTATTTACTTAAAAACAATCGGTGTATCTTTTAATTTTTATTATCATTATCAGGATTACATAGTCTTTATATCAAGCTTTCCTAAATTAGAACTTGAAAAATATTCTTGTGAAAATAATCATTGGACAGCAAAATTAGTTATTTGGTTATCAAGGATTTTTATTAGTTATGGTATTTATCAGACTATTGCAGCTTTTAGAAAATATGGAAAGGGATAAAAAAAATGTTTTTCGAGTAAGATTTTTATTATTTTTGATTTTGTCTTAAAAATTAAAAATGAACGAAATAGTACATTATTATAATGATCTGGCCAGTACTTACGATCAGGATAGATTTGATAATTCGTATGGAAATTTTATCGACTCACAAGAACGAAAAGTTCTCGATAAGTTATTGACTGATAAAAAGGGACAAATTCTGGACTTGGCTTGTGGGACGGGAAGATTATTAAATTATGCTTCGATTGGTGTCGATGCAAGTGCTGAAATGATTGCAACTGCCAAACGAAAGTTTCCTGAAAAAACGATTCTGCAAAATGAAGCTGACGCGATTCTTTTAGCTGATAATTCTATTGATACCATTATCAGTTTTCATTTTTTGATGCATCTGGATCCAAATAAAATTGATCAGGTTTTGAAAGAATCCAATCGGGTATTAAAAAAGAACGGTCGAATTATCTTTGATATTCCTTCGCGAAAAAGACGAAATTTATTGGGTTATAAAAAAACAAACTGGCATGGAGCGAGTAGTTTAAGCATTGCTGATGTAAAAGCAAATCCAGATTTTATCATTAAAAGAACTTACGGATTATTGTTTTTTCCAATTCATAGATTTCCTGATTTTTGCCGTAAATTTCTATTGCCGTTAGATTCGTTTTTGGCCAATTCATTCCTGAAAGAATACAGTTCTTATTTAATCATCGAATTAGAGAAGAAATGAATATGTTGAAACCACTCAAAATTAGCCTTAAGTTATTGCTTAGATTTAAAAAGGATCTGTTGACCAAAGATTTGTTCCGGTTTTCTAAAAAATGCCAAAACGATTTTGCCTTTCGTTATGCAATAACATTAACACAGGAAATAAAACCCAGTCAGACTTTTGATAATAAGTTGCACAATATTCTGCTGGCTTCAAAAAGGATTAACAAATATGTTCTTGAGCCAAACCAAATTTTTTCTTTTTTTAAAGTGGTAGGAAATCCAAATCAGGATTTTAAGAAAAGCAGAACTTTGGTAAACGGTCAATTAGTAGAAGAGAATGGAGGCGGCATGTGTCAGGTATCGGGAATTATATACCAGATTAGTTTAATTGCCGGTTTAGAAATTTTAGAAAGACACAATCATTCTGTTGATATTTATACCAATGAAACAAGATTTGCGCCCTTAGGTTGTGATGCAACGATTGTATATGGTTATAAAGATTTAAGAATAAAAAACAATTTGCCATTTCCGGTACAGTTTAAAATTGAAATAAAAGAAAGTTTTATTCATATCAATTTATTGAGCGAAAAAGCTATAAAAGAGAAAGAGCTGCTTTTTGAATCTCAATTAGACAAAGAATTTATTACTGTAAATGTTCTGAATAATCACCGACAATTACTCAATCAATCGAAATACAAAAGAATGAAAACAGAATTGTAGTATTTTGATGGATATAAAAAATAATAAAATTGAATGGTTTGCTTAAATTTGATAGCATATAAAGATCAATTTTAAAAAATCAATACTATGAACCACAAAGCCCTGTCTATCCGACCATTTATTGGAGCCAAAGATTTTGAAGTTTCCAGAAGTTTTTATCGTGATTTAGGTTTTGAAGAAGGGATTTTAGATCCAAAGTTTTCTGTTTTTAAAACTGGAGATTTAGCCTTTTATCTTCAGGATTATTATGATAAAAACTGGATCGAAAACACCATGATTTTCCTTGAAGTCGAAGATGTCGATGATTATTACAATCAGTTATTGGCCTTAAACTTAACCGAAAAATATGGCGTAAAACTAACGCCAACCCGACATTTAGATTGGGGAAGTGAATGTTTTTTACACGATCCTTCCGGTGTTTTATGGCACTTTGGGAAGTTTAATAAATAAGTTTTTTGCCACGAAGGCACAAGGTTTTTTTTTGAATTTCCTAAAAAATTAGTGACGAGTAAATCAAATAATAAAATTGGCTAAGCGAATGGTGTTTTTTTCTCGCTGATACCAATCGTTATACACTAATTCCAGGTTTTCGACATCGAATTCTCCAAAATTATAATCACGAAATTTTTCTACAGTTTGTATTAATTGTTCCGGATTTTCGAGTTTTTCCTGAAATCGCATTACAGTAGAATGTGCTGTTGAAATGGCATAACGACTATCGATACTTTGTTCTAAAGAAGATTTTTTAAAGTTCTCCCGAAGTTTATCCCTGAAATTATTCAACGATTCATCCGTTGGAAAACCCTGAATCATTATGGCAGACGGAGAAGCTGTAACGCCACGAAACCCGATTTTTATGGTATCTAAATGCACAAGACTTTGCTGAATGAGGTCGATATATTCGTGAACGTTTATTTTATCTAAAGTAAAACCGTTGTAACAGGAAATAATAGACATCACAGTAATATGAATATCAGCATCAGGATAATAATATTGATGAGGTTCAACGGCCTTTAATTCATTTAAAAACAACTGAATATTTGCTTTAATGATTTCGCTTGGGCGAATGAGAAACGTGATTCCGAAACGCGAATCAGATTCGTTATTAAGTTGTGAATCTAATTTGTAATTACCTGCCAAAATAGATTCGGAAGATTTTTTGTAAAGTTGATCGTAGTGTTGGGTTAAATCCATTTAAAATTATTTCTTTTTTGCTTTTTCCAGGTTTTCTTTTACCCTGAATTTTACAATTTTGGTAATCAGATCATAAGGCATTGGTTGATCGAGAGGAAATTGTACAGAACCTTTTCCCGATTTATATTTCGAAAGTTCTTCTTTAAAAGCCTCATGACCGCTTGGTAAAGCATATAAACCAATATGATTTTTAAAAGCAGCAAAGTAGACTACGATTCCGTTTTGATCAAAAGCCGGCATGGAATAACTTATTTTCTCTTTGGCATCCGGCGCTGCTTTCTGAATCGTTGCCCTTACTTTCTCCAGAATTTCCTGAACATCATTTGGGAACGCCCCAATATATTCGTCGATATTTGCTGGTTTCTTTGTGTCCATTTTTTAATGCAGTTTATTTTAAAGTTTGTTCTTTTTTAATCTCGCAATCCCGATAGCTATAGGTATAAAGGATTAAAAAGATTGAAAGTATTTTTTCACGCAGATTCCGCAGATTTCCGCAGATTTTTTTAAAATATTATCTATTTATATCAGCCTAAATCTTTTTAAATCTGCGTGAAACAAAAAAACTTTGCGACCTTGCGACTTTGCGAGATTATTTTCAGCCCAATAAAAAAAAATCCTTGCGAATTTTGTGGTTAAATAAGTTTTATGCCAGTCCTTTAGGAAATCGATCCAAAACCAAATTCAACTGAATATTATGCTCCAAATAAGCTTTGGCTCCAGCCAAAACCAGTGTAAAACCTTCAGTAGAATTGCGAACCTGATCGATTATTTTATCCGAATCTCCTTTTAATCCTGAATTGATGATGCTTACAAAAGTTTCATTTTCGTTTAATGGATTAAAAATCCATTCTACCAAAGTCGATTCGTCGGGATTTCCCCATTCGATCACAATTTTATGATTTTCCTGCAAAACATGAGTTGTCACGGTCAATGAAAAACCGTACATTTCCCAGGTCCATTCGGTTGTAGTGTCTTGTTCTAGTTTTCCGGAACCTTTTGTAAACCAAAATTTACTTGTAATTTCCGGATCTGTAAAAGCCTGAAAAACTTCTGAAACAGGTTTTCTAATCAGCATTTCGGCTTTTGCGAAGTGGTTGTTTTCTGCTTTCATTTTTTATTGGTGAGATGTTGTCTGTAAAATGTTATTTGTAAAACTTGAAACAAAAAATCGTTCAGTTTGTCATTCCGAGGAACGAGGAATCTCCACTTGTTGAGCACGCACTGTTGTCGAGTTTCTTGCGGAGATTCCTCGTTCCTCGGAATGACAAAACTGGCGTATAACTTGAAACAAATTTTTACAACCTCTAATTTAAGAAAGAAATCCCAAATAACTTCAAAAAAAAATCCACACAAGTCTTAACCTTTATGGATTCTATAATCTATGATTTAAAGTTTGTTTAAACTTGATCTTTATCAATCCATTTTCCGGTGGTTGGTGCCACGTAATTTTTCATTTGCTCTAATAAATCATCAATATTATCACTTACTAAAAGCATTTGCTGATTAGCCTCTTTCAGTAAACCTTTTTCTACCATTACTTTCGTTAATTCGATTAGCGAATCATAAAAGCCGTCGATGTTTAAAATGGCTATTGGTTTTTTATGAAGCCCTAATTGAGCCCAGGTCAGCATTTCGAAAAGTTCTTCGAGAGTTCCAAAACCACCCGGAAGCGCAATTACGCCGTCGCATAAATCGTTCATTTTGGTTTTTCTTTCGTGCATGCTTTCGACCAAAATCAATTCGGTCAGGCCTAAATGTGCAATTTCTTTAGATCTTAAAAAGTTGGGTAAAACGCCAATTGCTTTTCCGCCTTCTTTTAAAATTCCATCGGCTACAGCACCCATTAAACCTACGTTTGCTCCGCCATAAACCAATTCTATATTTTGTTTTGCTAGAGTTTGCCCCAGCAATGTTGCCTGTTCTTTGTAAATTTCTTCGGTTCCAAAACTAGATCCGCAGAAAACTGTAATTCTTTTCATTATTAGAAGTTATTCGTTAAAGGTTATTAAAGGTTAAAGGTTGGAAGTGGGATGATTATTAGTTATGTGTTAATTCGTTATTAGTTAAAGGTTAGAAGTGGGAGGATTATTTGTTATTCTTTAAATATTGAAAGTGATAATGAAAAGCAAAGATTAAAAACAGCATTTTGTGCCATTAGGCACTAAAGATCGGTAGAAAAAAATATGAATTAGAATAGATTTAGCGTGCCGTAGGTACGCAACAAAAAATCCTATTGCGAACCTATGGCACGCTAACCAACTTTATAACCAATAAACTACCAATATTTAGTGCCCAAAGGCACATTTGAAAGTTAATTTGTCAAAAAGAAGATTACATATTTCCAAACTAATAATTCATAACTAATAAATTTCAACCTTTAACTCATAACTTATAATTCATAACTCATAACTCCCAACTCACAATTTATAATTTTCAACCTTCAACTCATATTCAAAATGAGGTAAATTGACTGGAATATTTCCTATACTATTTACTTCGCCAATATTTATAGCGCCTAATTTCGATACTGCTTTTTGCGAACGTATATTATCTGTGCCAATATGAAATAGTACCGAATCTACATGTTGAAAAGCATAATCAATCAATAGTTTTTTATTTGATTTATTGTATAAACCTCCCCAGAATTTTCGACCAATAAAAGTAAAACCAATGGCAATGCTGGATTTCTCCGGATTGTAATCGTAGAAACGGGTATTGCCTATAATTTCATTTGTTTGTTTATCCAAAATCAAAAAAGAGCTTTTTGAATTGATCGCTGCATCAAAAAAAGGTCTGAAAACTTCTATTTTATATCGATCTTTGATTGGATGTTGTTCCCAAATTAAAGGATCTGAGGCTACTTGATAAAGTGCGTCAAAATCACTTTCCTGTAGCGGAACTAATTTTGTAATGTCGTCTTCTAAAATTTCAGGTTGTAAATTGAATGCTGATTTTGTCATTTTATAAAGGTTAAATTCTCGTTTGCCACTTATTTTGACGGAGAACAACGAATTTAAAATAAAAATTTGACTTTAGTTTTCTGCTAAGAAGTTTTTTGCCACAGATTAAAGGATTATAAATGATTTATAAATTTTGTGTGATTTCTGCTTTTGCATAAATGCCAAACGATAGGAAATCCGCGATAATCTGTGTCTTCGCTTGCGAATCAGTGTCATTTGTGTTCGAATCACAATACTATAAACTTTTGCCGATGCAGCACTTGAGACTGCTTCGTTCCTCTCAATGACGTAAAATGTGATTATATTCTCTTAATCTGAACACAGGAAACATTCTCCATTTTAACTTCATTTCCTACTTTTTTAAGCAATCCGGTTTTTTGATTTCTTTTAAAAACCACTATGTTTCCCGAATTGACATTGGTCGCAACCAAAAATTTTCCGCTTTCATCAAGGGCAAAAACTCTCGGATGATTTCCTAAAGTCGATTGATAGCCAATGTTTTTCAAAAGACCATTTTCATCAATAGAAAAAATGGCAATATTGTTTTCTTTTCCTCGGTTTGTAGCGTAAAGAAATTTTCCGTCTGGCGAAATATGAATGTCTGAACTTTCAAAACCTGATGTTATCGTGTCCGGATGCGTATTGATGCGCTGAATTTGTTTTAAAGTGCCATCCTGATATTGGTAAACACTTATTGCGCCTGCCATTTCTTCAATACAATAACCAAATTTTTCGTTGGGATGAAAGGTAAAATGTCTTGGTCCGGCTTCTAAATCTGTTTTGGTAAACGGAATTTTGGTTTCTATCAATGGCTGTTTTTGGGTTGCATCAAAACGGTAGCAACGAATTTTATCAGCACCTAAATCGGGCAGGAATAAATAATCATTTTGAGGCGAAAATACAGCCGAATGAACGTGAGATTTGGTTTGTCTTTCTTTATTGACACTTCCATCTGAATATTGAAAATTTTGTGCAATCGAATCTATTTTTCCATTTTTTAATATCGGGTGAACCGAAACACTTCCTTCGTTGTAATTGGCATTTGCCAGCCATTTTCCGCTTTTATGAACCGAGAGATAAACCGGATTTTCGCCACCACTGGATTGTTTGTTTAAAAAAGTAAGTGTTTTTTTCTTAGGATTAAACTCAAAACTGCTCACGCTTCCTGCATTTGGAGTTTTGGTATCGGTACAAGCATAAAGATATTTTCCGTTTGGAGATAAAGTCAAATACGATGGATTGATGATATTTTTTGCTGAGGTTACTTTGTTGAGTTTTCCTTTTAAAGTGTCTAATTGATACACCTGAATAGATTCGGCATTAAGATCCCGGTTATAACTTCCCAGAAAGACATAAGTGTTTTGTGAGAAGCTATTTAGGGTAATGAGAAAAGCAATTGCTAAAAGGTATATTTTTTGGTTCATGGTTTTTTGTTTCAGGTTCTGAGTTACATTCCAGTTTTTTGTTAATCTTGTCATCCTGACGAAGGAAGGATCACACAAGAAACTCTGCAAAGATTGTCGAGATTCTTTGTCGATAAACTAGTGTGATCCTTCCTTCGTCAGGATGACAAACTATGGTGTTTTGGTTCAGTTAAATCACAGTTTTCAATCTACAATCTACAATCTACAATCAAAAATCATCTAACTCCTTTCCACCATTGTTGAAATTCTTGATTTTCGTTTCTGAGTTCTACTACTTCTCCGATTTTTGGTGTGATTAACGGAATAGGATTTTCTGAAGCTGCATTCAATTCGGTTACTTTTATCAAAGGCTCATCCCAGGAATGGAGAGACAAAGGAAATTTTGAATTATGAACCGGAAATACTCTTTTCGCTTTTATCTCTTTCATGGCTTTTATAACATCTTCGGGTAGATTGTGAATGTATTTCCACGCAGGATTATATTGTCCGTTATCGAGAAGTGCGATATCAAAAGGGCCAAATTTGTTGCCAATTTCGGCATAATGTGTATCGTAACCGCTATCGCCCCCCAAATACATTTTAAAATTGTTGGCTTGTAATACAAACGATGTCCAAAGTGTATTACAGCGATCAATGCTTCTGCCTGAAAAGTGTCTGGATGGAGTAGTGTAAAGCGTCAAATTCTGATCTAATTCTATTTTTTCATTCCAGTCTTTTTCGATGATAATTTCTTTAGGAAATTTCCAAAATTCAAGATGTGAACCAACGCCAAGAGCGCAAACTACTTTTTTTATTTTGGGTTGGAGCTGCTTGATGGTTGCATAATCAAGATGATCATAATGATCGTGTGTAATCAATAAATAATCAATTTCCGGAATATCATTAGCGCTATAAATATCAGTTCCTTTGAATGCTTTTGTAGTGCCGTAAATAGGAGAGGCGTTGCCGCTAAAAACAGGATCAATCAAAAAACGTTTTCCTTCAAGCTGAATATAATAGGAGGAATGTCCAAACCAAACCAAAACATCCTGATCGACAGAAAGTTCGTGTAGATTTGTTTTTACAGACGGAATAATATCTGTTGGAGTTTTGCGGTCTACTTTCTTAAATAAAAAATCAAAGAAAACTTTAGAGAAACTATAACCTTCGGCAAGTTCGGGAGTAAAACTTTGGTTTTCGAATTTTCCGTTTTTATAGTTGGGTGATTTTTGTATTAAGGCCAATCTTTCTCCTGATGGTTTTTTACCATATCTGGGATGTTGCGAAACAAAAATAAGAATGGCGAAGAATAAAATTATTAGTGTAAGAGTCATGGTGGTATTTAATTTTTGGGTATTTTTTTATTGTTGTAACGAAAGTGAAATCATTTTTTTTAGCACTTCAATATCGATATCAGCTATTTTTTTTACATAAATGCAACCTTTAGAAGCTTTGTGTTTCCCAAGTTTAGAAAGTAATTCGTCTCTATTTTCTGTTGGTATATTAATATAAAGTGAAATGGCTGCTTTTCGTGGAGAAAACCCCACAAGAGGTGCGTCGCCTTCGTGACCGCTGGCATATTTATAATGATAACTTCCAAAACCAATAATACTTGGTCCCCACATTTTGGGCTCAAAATGAGTGACTTCCTGCATTATTTTGATGAGTTCAAAAGCGTCCTTTTTTTTGGTTTCATCTTCAACAAAAGTATTTATAAAATCAATAGTGCTTTCATTGGTTTCGGTAGTTTTATTCTTTGCCATTGTGTTTTATTTTTTGTTTAGCAAATTGCTTTTCAGCAGAATATTTTTAATTTTCACTTCGTTAGCGTAAAATAAATCACGATTTTGATTCATTTGGTTTTCTAGAATAATTAAACTTACATCACTTTCAGGAAAATATAAATTTATCGAAGAAAAACCATCACCTAAACCTGTGTGGCCAACATATTTTATAGGTTCCTTATCGACAATTCTAAAACCGTATCCGTAACCTATTTTTTCTGGTCCGAAGAAACTATTTTGAGCTGTTATATTATACTTAAACAGTAATTGATAAGTTTCTGGTTTTAGCAGTTTTCCTTTATGCAAATTTTCATTCCAGATTGCTAGATCACCTGCCGTTGAAACAATTCCGTTAGAAGAAGTACTTTCGATCGTAATCATCGATCTTGAAACTAACTTAAAAGCATTATTATTGTTGACATATCCGGAAACTAAATTTTTAATTGGCGCTGCAGAAAAGCACAGCGTATTTTTCATCTTTAGCTCTTTAAAAAAGGTATTGGCTACGTCGTAATAGCTTTTTTTAGTAACAGATTCAATTATTTTCCCCAGTAAACTATAGCCTAAATCTCCATATTTAAAATCACTTCCGGGTTTAAAAGCCAGCGGTTTTTTCAAATCAACGATTCCGTGGGTATGATTTAAAAGTTGGTGAACCGTTACAGAATCCGTCCAGGTTTGGTTCATTTGAGGTAAATATTTTTTTATAGGCGCCTGTAAATCAATTCGGCCTTGTTCTACTTCTTTTAAGATTAAAACAGCCGTGATTTGTCTTGTATTCGACATGATTTCGAATTGACTGTCTGTTTTTAAATATTTTCTGGTTTCAAAATTGGTAAAACCGTATACTTTGTTGTAAACTGTTTTTCCGTTTTTAGCGATCAGTACAACGCCATTAAATATTGGATTGCTAACACTTATCAAACTATCAATTTGAGCGGCATAATTGTTTTTTTTCTGAGCGAATAAAAAACTGCTGGAAAATAAGAGAATAGAGGATAATATAAAGGTAATTCGAAGATTAGAAGTCATTTTTATTTTTTTGTTTCAAGTTTAAGCTCTTTACGGCTATTTTACCGCAAAGAGCGCAATGTTTTTTTACTTACGGAGTTTTATAAATTAGCAAAGTTCGCAAAGCTAGATCAATACAAAGCTTTGCGAACTTTGTGTTTTAATTAAGGTCAAATTAAGATTTTTTACCGTAAAGAGCGCAATGTTTTTTTACTAAAGCATTTTATAAATTGGCAGATTTTGTAAAGCCAGATCAATACAAAGCTTTGCGAACTTTGTGTTTTAAAACTTCCTGATTGATAAAAAAACTTAGCGTTCTTTGCGGTAAATTCACCGTAAAATTAAATCAATACAAAGCTTTGCGAACTTTGTCAATTTATAAAACTCCGTAAGTAAAAAAACATTGCGTTCTTTGCGGTTAAAATCAGAACATTCCATTTTCGTTAATAGGTTCTTTTGGTACAGGTTGCCCTAAATCCCAAAATTCGACAATTTTATCTGCTTTGAATTTAAGAATATGAACGACTGCAAAACCAGGTTCTACAGGAGTTTGTTTTAAATGCGAATGCACGGCGACGAGATTGCCATCTTCAAGAATATGATGAATTTTAAAAACTTTATTCGGGTTTGTTCTTGTAGATTCTTCCATTGCCAGCATCAATGTATCGGCATCACCTTTAAAATAAGCATTATGATGTTTAAACTTTTCACCAACATACAAACGAAATGCTTCGTGAGAATGCCCGTTTGCAGCGAGTTTTAAAAAGTCCTGGGCTATTTCTTTCTTAGTCATGATTTTGAAATTTTAAAAGCTAACTAAGTTATAAAATAAGAATTTAAGAAATTCAAAAAGAGATTACTATTTTATTCTAAACGTTTAAATTCATATACACCATTATAACTTTGGCCAGCCCAAAAAATAAATAACAGTGCACCCGTATTATCTAAGGCTTGGTTTATAATTAAATTATTGTTTTTAGAAAGCGTAATGCGTCTTTTATTGTTATTGCATCCGCCAAAAAGATAGGGGATTCCGTTGCATTTCAGGTATTTATTATCGAGATAAAACATGCCGTCGTTTTTAAGCTCGCCTTTTATTTGCTGTTTTTTTATGCTGTTATTGTTTTTAAATAATGCAACGTCTAAGTTCGTATTGTTAATGAGATTTAATTCGATATGATATTCAATAAGGCCTTTTACAATAGAATCCTTTTCGTCAAATTTTAGAATATCGTTTGTGATGTAATTATAAGAGTTGATGATGTTTTGGGAAATATCATATTGTGAATTCGGATTTTTTTTGTCGAATTTCTTTATGGGATAAAAAGAATATTTTCCGTTAATCGAAAGAAGATTGCTTTCATTTATTTTAGTGTAGTCGTTTTTAAAATCTTTATTCGAAAAAGAAGCACAGTTTACTAATGAAACCGAAACCAATAGAAGTAATAATAGTCTTGAAATCTTTTTCATATTCGATTTTGTGGTATTAAATGATAGTTAATGAGTTCGATTTTAAATATCTATTTTCATTGATAACTTTTTTTGCTTCGGGACTAATCCAGAAATTTGGGCGATATAGTTTTGTACTGCTTTGCAATTTTGCTTTACTGGATAATGCTTTTATGTTTTTTATTAAATCATTAAATAGCAAGGTATTGTTGAACTGATTCGTATCAACAACAGAATTGAATTTATCAGTAGAAAAACTTACCACTTTAGGATAAGTCAGTTCTAAACCTATTGTGCCTTCGGTATTCATATAAGCGATGCTTAAACTCTCTTTATCCTTTGAAAAGGTAAGATAAAAAGGACTGATGTCGATTACCGGTTCTGTTGGTTCAACCAATTTAAATTTATTAGAAACAGATCCTTTTTTGTCTATAATTTCCTTAAAGCCAATTTTAGAAATATCGTCAGTAATCGATATTCTGATTTTATCCTCGTACAACCAATGTTCTTTTCTATCGTATTCTTTGTTACCAATGATGATTTCATTAAAAAAATCTTTGTAACCATCAAATACATAAGATTTATCTGTTGCGGTATAATCTATGGCAACCCTTGTGTTTGTAATAACAAAGGAAAATTTAAGTTCACTGAAAATTGATTCAAATTGCTCAGGTGTAAGGATAAAATTGAATTTATTCCAGCCTTTTCCAGCACCCAGTCCGCCAAAATAGCTCATAAATTATAATTTAAGTTGAAGCAAGCATAAAGCTTACAATAGCATCTGAATGTATTTTTGTGGTATCGAAAACAGGAACAGAAAAATCAGATTGGTCGATTAATAAAGGAATTTCGGTACAGCCCAAAATAATCCCTTCGGCGCCACGCTCGATCAGTTCGTTGGCAATTTTGATATAGTTTTCTTTCGATTCCGGATTTATAATTCCTTTACCCAGTTCTTGTTTTAAAACCTGTTGTATATAATTACGAGTTTCCTGACTTTCGGGAATCAATACATTTAATCCAAAACTTTTCAGACGGTCTTTATAAAAATCCATTTCCATAGAAAACGAAGTTCCTAACAGACCAACCGTTGTAATTTTTTCTTGTGTTATGGCTTTTGCTGTTTCAGTACCAATATGAATTAACGGTACGTCAATTTCTTTTTCGATTTTGTCTGCATGCATATGCGCTGTATTGGCGCACAAAACAATAGCATCAACACCGCTTTTTTGTAAACTTAAACAAGCATTCAAAACCAACTCGTATGCGTTTGGCCAGGTTTTTTCCTGAATATCACCAAAGTTCAAAGAATAAATCAGGCATTCTGCAAATTGCAGTCCGCCCAGTTTTTTATTTACGCCTTCGTTTATGAATTTATAATAATCTATTGTCGAAACCCAACTGGTTCCGCCTACGAGTCCAACTTTTTTCATTCTTTTGTCATTGTTAATTATCTGTCAAATTCATAATTTAATTAAAAAGAAGCAAATCTAACGATCCATAAATTGCAGGTCTAAATAAAATTCATTTTCAAATTCTCCTGTACCAATATATACATATGTTTCTTTTTGGATTTCAAACCAAATTTTTAAGTTATAAAGATCCATATCTACAATGACAGTTTGATTATAATTTTTTCCGTTATGCTTAAATTTATAAGATAAAGTATTGTAGCAATTTTTTGTAGTAATGAAATTTTTATGATCATTTCCACTCATCGAATTATAAATTATTTCATGCCTGTTCCAGCGGTTTGCTTTTATTTCTTTCGTTGTTTCGACCCAACCTTTACTCGTAACTTTAATTTCATTTAGTTTGACTAATACTTTTATAGCTGTGGCTTTGAAATTATTATTTTTTTTCGATTCAATCGATGATTTACGGTAATCCTTGATAAAGGACAGAAGCGATATAATAAGAATAATTGCAACAAAAATTAAAGAGTCTGATAAACTAATAGTCAATTGTATTGGCATTGTTTTTTGTTAAAGGATTTCCTGCAATTTATGCGATTTATCAAAACAATCCAAAAAAAGAAAATCTACGTTTAAAAAATAATTATGAATCTTTTTTTGAAACGACTAATTTCCTGGCCAAATAAGCCATTGGTAAATAGGCAAATGCAAGATCTACAATGTTATACCAAATTGGCGATGGTAATGTACAGACATTTATGATACCTCCTAACAAAAAGAAAGCTCCAATTACCAAAGCCAATTCTGTTTTGCGATTGGCAGCAATTAAAGCTGTTGTTGCCGCACCGGCAAAAGTGCCTATGGCATGTGCAAGAAAAGGAAAAATAAAATGTTTAGGTTCGAATAAATGCATGGTCGCTTTTAGTCCTTCCATTGTAGTAACATCGGCACCGTTTGGAGGAGGAATGACTGAACTACTCATTAAAATAATAGCCATATTGACAACACTTCCAACAAAAAGGCCAATAATTACGGCCAAAGTATTTTTAAAAATCGGATTCATAAACTTGATTTAAGAATAACGAATTTATGAAAATTATAGCTTCTATTTAGTTAAAAGATTGTCTGAATTCTAAAGGAGAAACATTTGTTTTGGTCTTAAACAATTTGCTAAAAGATTGCTGATGTTCGAAACCCAGTTCAAAAGCAATTTCGCTGATGGATAAGTTGGTTGTCGAAAGTTTTTCTTTGGCTTTTTCGATCAACTTATCGTGTATGTGTTGCTGCGTGCTTTGGCCTGTAAGCGATTTGAGCAATCCGCTTAAATAATTGGGCGTAACATTTAGGGTTTCGGCAATATAATGTACAGTTGGCAAACCTTTTTTAGACAGAGATTCATTTGCAAAATAATCTTCAAGCAAGTTTTCTAAACGAGCCAGAATCTGATGATTGCTTATTTTTCGGGTTATAAATTGTCGGTTATAAAAACGTTCGGCATAAGTAAGCAGCAATTCGATTTGGGCAATAATAACATCCTGGCTGAATTTATCAATATTGGACTGATATTCCTGCTGAATATTTTTTATAATGCCAATAATCATTTTTTCTTCTTTATCAGAAAGGTGCAAAGCTTCATAAACCGAATAGCCAAAATACTCGTATTGCTTGATTTTTTTTGCCAAAGGCGTATTCCATAAAAAATCAGGATGAATCAATAATGACCATCCTGTATGTTGTAACTCGGCATTTCCTTCTATAGAAAAAACCTGACCTGGCGCAATAAACAACAAAACACCTTCTTTAAAATCGTATTCCTGCTGACCGTAACGCATGGTTGCATTAGCATGACGTTTTAATGCAATCGAATAAAAATCAAGCATTAAACTTTTGGGTTCTTCTTCGTTTAGATGTTTAAGATCCTCAAAATTATAAACGCTCACTAACGGATGTTCAGGCTTGGGCAAATCCCGAAACTCATGAAATTCGCTAATACTTTTTATGCGGTGTGGTTGATGATTTGCCATAGTCTAAGGTACTTATTTCTGGTTATAAATAGCAGCAAATTCTTTGGCATAATTGGCCAGTTTTGTTTTTCCCATTTCTGCCGGTCTGTTTTTAATGTAATCTTCGCCCAATAAACCGTTGTAAAGTCCGGCGTACATTTCGACCAAACCTTCGGCGATTTTAGGCTGCATTCCCACGTTTACCAAGCCGTTTAGTGTTTCTTCATCACTGATTAAAACCCATTTTAAATCCGGTTTGCCTATAGCTTCGCCTAAAATACGAACTGTTTCATCGCCTGTAAGTTCTTCGCTCGAAACATAACGAACTTTTTTTCCGTCAAGCGGAGTTGTGATTTCCTCAGCAATTGCAGCTGCAATGTCATTTGGAGAAACCCACGGAATCATTCTGTCACCACCATAATTAGCCGCAATAATACCTTGCGATTTGATCGACGGGATATAAGCCAGCAAATTGTAAAAGAAAGAAGTTGGACGCATAAACGTAATCGAAACATCGTCAAGCTTTTTCAAAACAGTTTCGATCTCATTATAACGCTGAATTATTCCTGAATTCTGCTCTAAATGTGCCCCAATACTGCTTAAAAATACCACACGTTTTACGCCGGAATTTTTGATAGCTTCGGCATAATTATTCCCTATTTTACGCGTAAAAGTATCAAGATCCAGATTAGGATCAAAATAATTCGCACGCGGAATCATACAATAAACCGCATCTGCGCCTGTAAAAGCTTTGGTTAAGAAAGCTGGGTCTTCAACAAAACCTATGGCTGATGAAGCTCCCAAATTCTCTATTTCGGCTTGCTTTTCAGTACTGCTGCTGATTACTGTAACTTCATGTCCTTTTTGCACTAATTCGTGTGCCAATGGTTTGCTAATGTTCCCTAAAGAACCTGTAATTGTAATTTTCATTTGTATCTATTTTTATAGTACAAAGTTGCGCAACATTCATCAGGCAGATTTAGCCAAAACTATTTTTGTCGTAGCCTAAAAATGGGAATCAAAAAACTGAAAATTATTTTTCAGACAATTTTTTCTCATTTTCAGTTTGAGGTTTTCCGCTTGCATTTGGTTCTCCTTTTCCGGTTATGATAAGCTTTTTCAAACTATTCTGAATGTAATTTGTCCAGGAATCCCGGCAGATTTCAAAACATTCGTATTCCGGATTCAAACCAAAATGCGTAAACTTAAGTTCAGTTTTGCCGTCATTTTCAGAGATTTCAAAAGTAGGTTTCGTACCTGTCCATTCCGTTTTATCTTTCGTAAATTTAAAATAGTTTTCTTCGACCAGCCAAACGACTTTCTGATTCTCAATTACCTCGATCAGTTTTATTTTGCAGCGATGAACATCCTCATAATGATAATCGAATACATCGTTAAGCTGAGCTGTATTGCCTTCAATCTCTTCAGACCACCAACCCCGAACATTCGTAACGGCATCAAAAACTTCCTGAGGAGATTGGTCTACTTTTATGCTTGTGGTAAAATCTGTTGCACTCATTTTATCTGGTTTAGAAATTAGTACAACAAATTTAATCTTTAATAATCAATAGTTTAGGGTCGAAAAAAGACAGTTTTAAGGGGCAGATCAGACGAATTATTTGATCGTTTCATATACAAAAACAGTAAAATAACCGTCCTTTGGTTTAAAACTGTAGGTGTTAGATTCTTTATACGGAAAAATGTCATCAAACTTTTTGGTTTTGAAATATCTTCCGGTGAGCTCAATTGTTTCCCCGTCATTCAGCTTCTCAATATTTTTTGCCGAAAAATTCTGAATATCATTGTTTTTAGTATCAAGATAAAAACAATAGTTTACTAAAGTAGTGTCATTTTTTTTGGCATTATAGTTTTCTTCCGTTATAAAACCGGGTCTGTCAGTAGTTGCCCATTCAATAAATTTTACTTTTATAACTTCTGTTTGCGTACTAATGGCTTCATAATAAGAAAATCTGTTTTCATTGATATCATTCTTTTTGCAGCCAAAAAGCGCTAGCATTACGATTGATAATATCATTAAATACAAAGAAAAATACTTCATAAATCTTATACTTTTTATTTTTCAAATATATAGGTTTTTTATTACAATTTGTATAGGTTTTACTAATGAGGTAACTTTATTATTTATAGCTTTTCAGGAGCAGATAAGAAGTTTAAGCAACACCTCTTATCCCGCTGTCCGCTATATCTTTTCCTTGCTAAAGGAGCAAGAAAAAGGATACCACGTCCATCGGGGCTAGGTTAGGGGTTTTAGTTTTTATAAGAAATGAAGGTTGGGATAAATACAGAACGTTATAAACCTGTCAGGTTTGCCGGGAAATTCGTTAAGTCAGTTTTATAATTTTATTTCGAAACAAAAAAGGAATAAAAACTAGAGTAAATCTGTTTAATCTGTGAGCTATTAAACCATTTCATAAAAAATCAGGAATATTTTTTATAGATGATATAAGCAATTAAAAAATAAATAAAAAACACCCAAAATACAAACCAGCCGTAACGCTGTGTGTTTACAATAGTATCGTAATAATGCATCTTTACCTTGAAATAAGACTTGGTAATGTTTTTTAGATTTTGAGCAAGAATTGCATAGTTGGTCACTTCGAGCGAAGTAATCACAATGTTTTTAGCATCATAAATTTCTATAATCGTCTTTTTTCCTTTATAAATATCATATAATCTATAATTGTGCGAACCTTTTATATCGTAATCCTGATCATAAACTTTACAAACATCATCGAAACTAATATCGCGTGATGTATTTAAGAACGGATATGATATGTTTAAACCGGTATTGGTAAGCGTAACTTTCTTTAGAGTTAAAATCATATAAACGCTCAAAAAAGCAAATAATGCAATCAAGCCCGCAAATACCCAAACAAAAATATTCTCGACATTAATAGCAGTAAAATATTTGGGATTAAAAGTATAATAAGCAGTAGTTGCAGAAAGTAGAATTGTAAAGATACCCAAGCCAAGTAAAAGTAAATTAGGATTACCTACAATTGTTATGTCTTCTGTTTCTGCTTCTTTGAAGTTTTTTGTCATTATTTTTACTTTACTCAATCCTTTTTACGACATTATCAAGGTCATTAACAACAAGTTTAAAAATGATTTTATTGTTTGGAAAAAACTTTTGCATATCGTTTCTTAAGTATACGAAAGTTTGCGTAGCTGCTCTATCATCTTTAATTGATTCGTTGCAGGAAATAGAAATTTCGTAATTGTTATTGATTTTTTCCAGATAAACATATTTCGTTATAGCGTCATCAAAAAAAGTTGTTTTCTCA
>Ga0247810_10000828_pt1 | contig 25085 bp, 27 predicted proteins | sample UWRJL119311C1_FD_179918 | JGI IMG/M metagenome (GOLD analysis project Ga0247810, IMG submission 179918) | Plant litter microbial communities from Arlington Agricultural Research Station in Wisconsin, United States - UWRJ-L119-311C-1 | ecosystem: Environmental > Terrestrial > Plant litter >... | reverse complement strand
GCAGCATGCTCCATAAACAGGAGCAGACCATTACTAAAATCCAAAGTTCCGAAAAGGAGATGCTGGACAGTTTAAAGACCAGGATCAAACGTGTGGAAGCCAATAATATGGTCTATCCCGGTTTTATCTGGGATGATCCTACTTTTGCCTACAATACCGCGAGGAACGAGGGACCTAACTATGCCATTAAAAAACCCTTTCCCTTGCAGGCACTCAACGTAGGGCAGAGCGATGTGCAGCCTTTTTACTACAAGGTATATCTCAATAAAAAACAATACCTCACCTTTGAATCTGAAATTGAAAACAGCTTTCTCCAGTTCATCGGGAACTTTGACTTCGCTTTTGTGGTAATTTATCTTTTTCCACTGCTGATCATCGTCTTTAGCTATAACGTATTGTCGTCCGAAAAGGAACAGGGCACCTGGGTGCTCTTAAAAACAAGTAACCAGTCCATTGCACAAATGATGATCTGCCGTATCGGCATCCGTTACATCCTCTTTACTGGTTTTTTCTGGCTGATTGTTACACCCGTTTTAATCGCCTCTATTGGCAGTAATTTCCTCTTCAGCGCCAACTGGCAATGGATAGTTGCCGAGGTATCTTTGTATTTTGCCTTTTGGTTTGCCCTTGCATTGCTGGTGAACAGTTTCTCGCTGACGTCTAACGTAAATGCCATGGTGCTGATATTTATCTGGCTGTTTACCGGAATTATCATCCCTAACCTGTTGCAGATCGGATTAAACAAGGTTTACCCTATTCCCAGCAGGATTGACATGCTCACCGCAGAAAGAGATGCGATCAATAAATATTTCGAAAAAGACGGTCAGGAGCTCACTAAGAATGTTTTTAGTAGTCCGAGGGCAATGATCAGGCAAGCTTCCATTGTCACTCCCGGAATGGTTTACGGTTATGGCGTCATCGTTTATAAAAGTCAGGAGATCAAAGATCAGGCAGCTGCCGTGGCAGAAGAAAAACTCTACGCACAGATCAGGAAACAGCAGGAGGGAATCAGGCGATTCCAGCTGCTCAGTCCGGCTCTGATGATGCAGGAAGAATTATCTGCCTTAACAGGGAGTCACTGGTACCAGTTTAACCAGTTCAGCAACGATGCGGCGACGTTCAGGAAGAAAAGCCAGCAATTTTATTATCCTAAAATGGCTTCCGAAAGTACTTACCGAACTTTTACTGTCAAAGACGCAGATTCGATTCCCCGCTTTCAGCCTACGGTATATGCCGACTTCTCCTGGATCAATATCAGGCAGAGTTTTTTCATCTATCTGGGCATTATTATGCTTCTCAGTTTCATCGGATACAGGCGATTACTCGAAGCAAAAAAATAACTCTCCAACACCATGATCAACTAAATTCACCGGAGCAATCCTAAAAAAAGATTCTTTTTTTTGTAAACAAAGGCATATGTCCCCTGTTAAATACGCAGAGGAACAAAAATAATGAAACCGTTCCCCGCTCATTTCTAGGCCCCGGCCAGGGATAGATTTGAGGATTGAACATGGTCGATAAAAAATAACATATGTCTGAACAAAATCAAAAACCGCTCGAGAATCCAGCAAATAAATATCCAAAACCACCCTTTGTAAAACAGCCGCAGGAAGTTCCGGGGCTTGCCTCAAAAATGCAGCCCGTACCAGATCATGGTGAGAAAAGTTATAAGGGATCAGGACGATTATTAGGTCGTAAGGCCCTGATTACTGGCGGCGATTCCGGAATTGGTCGCGCTGCTGCAATCGCTTATGCAAGAGAAGGCGCTGATGTAGTCATCAATTACTTACCAGAAGAACAGTCTGACGCCGATGAAGTGATTGCGCTGATCGAAGCTGCAGGGCGTAAAGGATTTGGGATTCCCGGCGATATCAGAACGGAAGCTTTTTGTAAATCTTTAGTGGAACAAGCCGCAGAAAAACTTGGCGGAATAGATATTTTGGTTAACAATGCTGGTCACCAGCAAGCTGTAGAATCCTTGCTTGATCTGACGTCGGATGGTTTCGATACGACTATCAAAACCAATATTTACGCGCCTTTCTGGATCACCAAAGCTGCTTTGCCACTCCTTCCCGAAGGTGCGGTAATTATTGCGACCAGCTCTGTACAGGCCTATGATCCGTCAGAAAACCTGTTTGATTATGCACAGACCAAAGCAGCTAATGTTGCCTTTGTAAAATCACTCGCAAAACAGTTAGGCCCTAAAGGGATCCGCGTGAACGGAGTTGCTCCGGGGCCGGTTTGGACACCCTTACAGACCAGTGGCGGTCAGCCTCAGGATGCAATTGTAGAGTTTGGTGGAAAAACACCCCTTGGTCGCCCGGGACAACCGGCAGAACTGGCCTCTATCTATGTGCAGCTCGCTGACAGCGACGCGAGTTATGCGACAGGACAAGTTTACGGTGCTGCAGGTGGAAGCGGACATCCATAAGGATGCTCAAATCTTAACTCACCCAAAGCCCGGTATTTTAACAGATGCCGGGCTTTATATTTAATCTGAGGTCTGTAGCTTAGGCCTTTGATCCGTCGATCTATGCGTTAATCATTTTTCTGATCTGCAGATACTGTAGCAGCATGATCGTTTTCCCATCTTTGATTTCCCCTGTGCTGATCATGTTAAATGCTTCATCCATATCTATTTCCAATACTTCGATGTCTTCATTTTCTTCACTTAGTCCGCCGCCCTCACTTATTTTCATGGTAGGGGAATAGGCAGCAATGAAAAAGTGAACCAGTTCTGTTACGGATCCGGGCGACATATAAGCTTCGAAAATTTGCTCTATATCAGTGATCTTATATCCCGTCTCTTCCTCTGTTTCCTTCCTGATGCAATCTTCAGGATGATCATTGTCCAGCAAACCTGCACAGGATTCTATCAGCATGCCGCTTTCATTCCCGTTAATGAAAGTAGGCAGACGAAATTGCCTTGTCAGGATTACCTTATTCAGCTCCATATTGTACAGCAATATCGTAGCGCCGTTTCCTCTGTCGTACGCCTCCCGGCTCACTCTTTTTATTGCTCCGTCCTGCTGCAGATATTCATAAGTGATTTTACGCAACGTGTACCAGTCAGACGATAAGATTTCAGTCGCTACGATGTTGAATTTATTCTTCTGCATCTGGCACCTCGTCTATGTTAAAATAGATCTTCAATCCTCTTTCACGACCAATTTTCACATCATTATCTGCTCCCTGCGATGCCCCTTCAATCCGCAATATTGCATCACATTTCTCCAGCAGCCGGTGTGCACAGGGATACTGAATCTCATTCCAGATGTCGTCGCCCGTTGCAGCAGAACCTGCTAGTTTGATCAGCGGTAAAGCCAGCCATTCGCCAATTACCGGAACATGGCCTTTTTTGAACAAAGGTAGGGCAAGCGCTTCGAGGTTACTCAAATTCTGCTGCATTAAAACAGGATCGTCATTCGTGCCACTTCGGTAAGGGCCAGCAATTAATATCAACATATCTCTTTTCTTTTTACAAATAGAATAAAAGATAGCCGATAAAAAATTAAGGTACCTTAAGAAATTGAGATTTTTTCATTTTAAAAAGTCAAATCATTTTGACCTGCCACTATCATTATAATGATACCAGCCATTAATGATTTTTATACTATCCTTTCACTTTCCTTAATGTACTTAAAAATTCTGGTGTGATCCCCAGGTAAGACGCAATTTGTTTTTGTGTAACCTGTTTTACGATCTGAGGATATTTGATCAGAAAGCTATGATACCGCTCTTCCGCTGTCAGCGATAGATTTTCCATTACCCTTAACTGCTCACGCGTATATGCATTCTGCATCAGGATTCTGAAAAACCGTTCAAACTTAGGAACCATCTGCAGCAAATGATCAAAATTGTCCCTGCTGATCTGAAAAACCGTGCTCTGTTCGATAGTTTCTATATGCATCATCGCCGGTTTTTTATTCAGATAACAATACATATCAGTAATCCACCAGTCGGCGATGGCAAACATTATAGTAGACTCCTTACCATCTTTGTCTACAAAATATGACCTCACTGCTCCTGAATCTACATAACTCAGGTACCTGCAATCCTGACCTGCCGCGAGCAGCAATGTCTTTTTAGCCAGATTTTTAGAAGTCACCAGCGAAGTAAACAACACTGTTTCTTCTTCCGTGAGGCTGATATGTTTTGCAATATTCGTAAGGAGTCTATCCATTATTCGTTAAAATTGTTACCAGGGACTAATCCCTGTTTCAGGCGAGTTATCATCACTAAAAAACTGACCCGTTAAGCCATCTTCGCCTAATACCGCTGCTTTTACTACCCGTGCTGCCGCATCCTGTACCGTTCCTGGTCCGCTGTGGTGGTTAAAATCTGTCGCTGTATAACCCGGGTCTACCGCATTGACCTTAAACGCTGTATCCCGTAAGTTATGCGCAAGTATAATCGTATAACCATTCAGTGCTGCCTTGGAGGTCACATAACCAGCTGCTTTCACCTCATAATATTTCCATGAAGGATCGCTATGCAAAGTAAGCGAACCTAAACCTGAAGTCACGTTAACAATCCTGGGTGCCGGTGCTGCTTTCATCAGGTCTATAAATGCCTGTGTTACTGCGATCACGCCGAAGAAATTAGTGTCAAATATTTGTTTCAATACTTTGATGTCTGCTGTTAAAGGACTTTGCTCCATACCCCCTAAAATTCCGGCATTGTTGATCAGTACGTCCAGTATTTCTACTTTCTCGCCCAGTGTTTGTCGCGCGTGTTCGATTGATTCCTGGTTGTCTACATCAATTGCTATAGGCTCAACGTTATTGAGGCCTTCCGACAGCAGTTGGTTCACCGCTTCCTGTCCTTTATCGATGTCCCTGCATCCCAGGTATACATAATATCCCTGCTGTAATAATTGTCTTGCCGTTTCGAAGCCAATGCTTTTGTTTGCTCCTGTGATCAGTACTGTTTTCATTGTATCTCTATTTATTTAGGTAATGAATCTTGCATGAGAACAATCATATCTTTAAAAAGATGATCTTATGAAGGATTCTTTTGTATGATACAAATCTACATTCAGCTGGAGCTCCCGCTGTAACACTTCCAATGGTATTAATGGTACATTTCACGGATGTTCGCCCGGTAGTCAGCAGGCGTTACCCCGGCTTCGCGCTTAAAGAAGCGGTTAAAATAAGAAGCATCAGTAAAACCAAGGTCGTACGCAATTTCTTTCAATGCGTTGTTGGTATGACAAAGCAATCGCTGTGCTTCCAGTGTTAATCGTTCGTGGATATGTTTAATAGCCGGTTTACCACTTTGTATTTTCACTACTTCACTCAAATGGCCCGCCGAAATGTTTAATAAAGACGCATAATCACCTACTTCATGCAGTTCCCGGAAACATTCGTTGATCTTGGTCTGGAAGCTTCTCAGCAATATTTTATCCGCAGAATTGGTCGTTTCATTGTATTGCTCCGTATACAGGCGACTCAGATAGGTAATCAGTAAGGTAAAGCAGGCACCCAGCATGCGTTGCTGCCATTCACTCGGTGTGATGTACTCTGCGTTAAGCTTTGCAATCATATCCTCTACAAATGCAAGGTCGGTCGCACTCAGTAACAATTCAAAACCATTTTGCGGATTCTCAATCAGCGGGAGTTTACTCAACGAATCGTTTCCCTGAAAAGACAGGAATTCCTTCGTAAAAGCGATCCCCGTACTCCACATCTTTTTATGACCTTCCTTTACGATCACCCGGTTTGGCCCTACAAAGTAAAGTGTATTGTCTTTGATCACGTGGCGTGTCATATCCACCCACTGACTACTATCTGCATGCCTGATCAGCGCGATCAGGTAATGGTCTTTTCTATGCGGAATCAGTAAATCAGCATGGTCAGGTAAAACGCCGTCAAAATTATACATGCGGAAATGTTTATTGCCCGTTAGCTCATCAGGTTCCAGGGAATAAAGCGGCACTTGCGGATTTGGAGTCAGTACTTGCATTAACTAAAGGTATTAATTTTCGGGCAATCCATTCGCTTTGTCTTTCGCAATCATTTACATTTTTATCCCAGTCCAAATGTTTTCCCACTTTATGATCGGTCGTTGTTAAAATAGAACAAACGTTTGTGTTGCCCGGAACCCTCACTTAGCTTGTTCCTTTATAAGACCAGATAAATATTTTTGCTCGTTACCAATCATTTATCCGATTTTAGGATAACCTAAATTATGTTTATAATGCTAACTATGAGGCTAAAACATCTTCCATCCGTCCTTTTATTCTTCCTGTTTGCAACTTTTAGTCGCACTCCAGCCCATGCTCAAACAACTATTGTAAAAATTAAAAGCGGTGAGCGCTGGTATGGGGGAGCAGTTAATGAAGGTCAGATGATGCCTTTTAAAGACGGCTATTCCTTTGATCTTTTTGCGAATACAGGTACCAACCAGGCGGCTCCGCTTTTACTTTCCACTTCCGGGAGATTTATATGGAGTGATGCGCCTTTCCGGTTTGCAGTTAAAGGTGATCAGCTGGTCATACAGCATACCAGTTCCCCAATCGTAATTGACTCTGCAGGCCGTAATTTAAAACAAGCCTTTACCAATGCCAGTGCAGCCCATTTTCCTGCTAAAGGGGAATTGCCCGATACCCTGTTATTTGCCCAACCACAATATAATACTTGGATAGAGCTGGTTTATAATCAAAATCAGTCGGCCATTCTCAAATATGCCAGAGACATTATCGACAATGGTTTTCCTGCAGGCGTGTTGATGATTGACGATAACTGGGCAGATTATTACGGACGTTTTGATTTTAGAAAAGACAGGTTTGAAAATGCTGCTGCGATGGTAGATACGCTCCACAAACTGGGTTTTAAAGTGATGCTGTGGGTGAGCCCCTTTGTATCTCCAGATACGGAGGTTTTCCGTGATCTCTTAGCTAAAAAACTCCTTCTATACGCTGGGAACGATAAAGGAACAGCCTGGAAAGAAGCGACTGATCCTGCAATCATCAGCTGGTGGAATGGACATAGTGCTGTGCTTGATTTTAGCAATCCGGAAGCGAAGGACTGGTTTACCAGCAGGCTCGACTATATGGTGAAAAGTTATCATCTGGATGGGTTTAAATTTGATGCCGGGGATGCTGATTTCTTTCCTGCCAATGCGATCTCCTTCAGTAAAGCTACACCCAACGACCATAGTCGCCTTTACGGTGAAATTGGTCTGAAATATCCCTTAAACGAGTACCGCGCCATGTGGAAGATGGCCGGAGAGCCTCTTGTTCAGCGTTTGCGCGATAAACAGCATAGCTGGACTGACCTCCAAAAACTGATTCCCCACCTCAGCCTGGCTGGTCTTTTAGGCTATAACTTCACCTGTCCTGATATGATTGGCGGAGGGGAATACGGTTCCTTTATTGGAAGAGACAAATTAGATGAGGAACTCGTTGTTCGCTCGGCCCAGTGTTCTGCCTTGATGCCCATGATGCAGTTTTCCGTTGCTCCATGGCGCGTGCTGAGCAAAGCGAACTTAGCCCTTGTTAAAAAGGCCGTTGAAACCAGGAAAAAGTATACTCCATATATCTTACAGCTTGTGAAAGCATCCGCTAAATCCGGGCAACCCATAGTCAGGAGTATGGAATTCGAGTTTCCTAACCAGGGTTTCACTGAGGTGAAAGGGCAATTCATGTTAGGAGCTAAAATCCTTGTCGCTCCGGTTGTGAGTAAAGATGGCAGGCAAACGGTGTATTTCCCTAAAGGGAAATGGAGAAGTGATGAGGGGAAGGTGATCAAAGGGCCTTTGAAGTTAGTGCAGACTGTAAGTTTGGATCGGTTGCCGGTTTATGAAAGGGTGGGTAAATAATTAAAATTCATACCAGATTTTATCCTTCAGTTTTTCGAATTCTTCTTCTGTAATGGTCTTCTTCATAGGATATATATAAATGGTAATGTGCTTATTTTGATTTAAAATTTATCAATTTCTATTGAATTCGTATTCAATGTCCTTGTCTTCCAGATCTGCAACTTTCCTGAAGTGAAGCCTTTCCAGCAGCTTAATCGCTTTACTGTTATCCTTACCCGTCGCCGCCCAGATGCGCTTTAATGCCATGTTATTCAGGCCGAAGTCAATTGCCAATAACATTGCGGCGGTCATATATCCTTGTCCATAGTATTGAGGTAACAATACACAGCCCAGTTCACCACTTTCTTGTTCAAAGCCGCGGTAATAACCGCAGGTACCAACAATCTTATTCGTTAAATTATCTCTAATGCCCCAGTGGATAGAACTACCGGCTGTATAATCCTTATTGATTTTATCCTGCATGGATGTTGCCTCTGCTACACTTTTGGCCTGAATAGCATCATAAAAGGAAATTTCAATCAAGTCCTCAAGATCTTCGGATAAAATCTGATGTAAAGCTATTTTGCCATCGCTCAGCTGTGGGAAGTTTTCATAGGGGGGTAGAGTCATTAATGATGTTTTGATAAATATATAAAAAAAAGTTCTATTTTAAATATCAATTCTTTCTCTGGGTAATGTTGGTTTTTGTCAGTGCACTATTGCGTGAACCAAAGGGATAATTATTATTCTTATTCTGCGGAATTGTGTATGTTTGGGATTAACATCTAAATAAATATGTTTCTTCAATTCAAGGTTAGTAATTTCAGGTCGGTTGGAGAGGAGCAGGTGCTCAGCCTGTTACCTGGAGCTAACCAGGAAGAATTTCCGGAAAATATTCTAGAGAATGACGGTTATTTGGCGCTTAAAATGGCGGCCTTATACGGAGCCAATGGGAGCGGTAAAAGCAACGTATTGAAGGCAATAGGTGAATTTATATCTATGGTTAAAGATACCGCAAATGCTGCCTTTACCGATACGCTTGATTTTGACCCTTTTTTGTTACGGGAGGGATGGGAAGAGAAACCGACTGAATTTGAAATGATCTTTTCTTTACAAGGGCATCGTTACCGTTATGGATTCAGTTACAATGCTACCCATATATTAAAAGAATATCTTTTTCGCCAAACCAAAGAATGTGAAGTCGAGGTGTTTGAAAGGCTGGGGCATACTATTAATCCTGGTTCGAGCTTAAAAGCAAATACAAATGTGATCAGTTCCGCCATCAAAAAAACGAAGAGCAATTCACTGTTCCTTGCAAATTTATATCTTCTTAAAGTGTCAGAGGCGAATGTGATTTTTGAATTCTTTAACCGCAATATCATGATCGATGGGCTGAAGAGCTTTAATTTCGGTGAGCTCGATAGCATAAGCGAAAGTTCTGAGGTAAGGAACCAGGTTTCCCAGCATTTGAAACGTCTGAAAGCGGGTTTGTTAAATGTTGAAGCACAGGTTTATGGTGCAGTGGCAACACACAAATTCTACGACAAGGAGGGCAATGCTACCGATAAAACCGTGAGCTGGGACTTTTTCGAAAGGGAATCAAGCGGGGCGAATGAAGTGTTAGAATTTAGTGTACCAATTAATGTGATTCTTCAATTGGGCGGTGTGCTGATCATTGATGAACTCGAAGCTAAATTACATCCGCTAATTACGTTGGATACCATCAATCTTTTCCTCAACAAAGAAACCAATCCCAATAATGCGCAGTTGATCTTCTCAACACATGATACCAACTTATTGAGTTATGCCAGGCTAAGAAGAGATCAGATTTATTTTGTAGAGAAGAACAGTTGGGAGTCTACAGAGCTTTATTCCCTTGCAGATGTAAACTCCATAAATAATCATGAAAGTGCTAAGCCTACAGAAACCCAGGATACGGATAAGGAGAAACGTTATTTTGAAGGTCGATATGGTGCGATACCTGTTTTAGATTTCAAATAGATGGGCAGGAAAAAATATTTGATTATCTTCTCGTTGATGCTGTTTGCCGGAAATGTGACAAAGGCTCAACTAGTACGGTTACCGGAAAATATGCAGCGTGCGTTCGGTGCAGCATTAAGCGAGCAACTCTATTCCGTAGTAGATTCGGCTCAACAATATTCCTTTGAAATCTTAATAGAAGTAGTGTCCATCAATAAAGATAGTGCCCTTGTTAAAAGTGTGACACAGTTAGATGGCAAGAATTCAGTACACTACTTAAAGGATATTGAATTTATAAAAAGAAGTAACTTCGCTCCGTTGCTTGCAGGACATCAAACTTTAAAGATACATATTCCCTGTTTTTACAGCATGATTAATAGGCTTCGCGAAGGTACCTCAGGCAGAGGTGGGTTCGATGATTTCGTTTTTAAATTCAATGATTTGTTCGTCAGGGAAAAGATAACAGCCGGAGAAATATATACTGCGCCAATATATTGTATTGGATCAATTTATGAATAACAAGTATCTTCATTTCGGGGAAGGAACAAGGTATATTATTGAAACAGTAGGTGATGCGAATGTTTGTGTAAGCCCAATCTTGATCTTCCAATTTGGAAGATCAAGATTGATTGGATAACAATTATCTAATGGGCTCTTAAATTCAAAATTTATATAATTCTTAGTACCTTTACAATATGTCATCAGCTCGTGTTATCTCTCAGGTGAATCTCAGTGCATTAGCAAAGATCGTATCTAATGCTGGGTTACAGCGGATGATGTTCTCAGATAATTTCAAACAACAAGCAAGAAATCTCAAGCAACTGCTGAAAAAGAACGGCTTAGAAATTGAGAATAAATCTTATTTCTCAGAGCTGATTGATACCTCTTACCAACATTTGCTTCGACATTACCGTCATGAGTATTTATATAAAGTAGCACTCCTGAACAGTTATGCATTAGACAATTATTCACTTTCTGACACTATTCTTTTAAACGAATTTAAAATTGGGAATTCTAAGGCAGATACAATTTTAATCAATGGAACCAATAAGGTATTCGAAATAAAAACGGAACTAGATAGTCCGGAACGTCTCTGTAGTCAAATCAATGATTATTTTAAAGCCTTTTCTGAGGTCTATATTGTAATACATCATTCTGAAATTGGTAAATATCTAAAATGTGTAGATGAACATGTCGGAATAATGGTTTTTTCTAAGAAAAATACCATTGAATTGTATAAACCTGCGACTATACACCATGAGCAACTTGAAATTATTGCTATGATTAAAGCACTGCGCAAAGATGAATACTTGCAGTTAGTGCAAAGTATTACTGGTGAAATTCCCCAAACAAGCCCTATACAGTTATTTAAAGCTTGTGTGAATATTTTATCCAAATATTGCGTTTTAGATGTTCAAAAAGAGTTTCTTAAAATTATTAAACAAAGGATAAATCTATCCACGAATGAACTCATTCAAGACCCGAAAATTCCTGCGGCACTTCGTTTATCTTGTTATCATTATAATTTGAGTCAAAATGATTACTTTAGCCTAATTGAAAGATTAAGTTATCGGATTTAAATTAACGCTATGTATTTACCTTATCTCAGGGGAAAGCAGTATGAGCTTTTGGCTTTACGCGAACTTTGTGCCTTACCACTCAATAATCATAAAATATTTCCCATTATAGAACCCTTAAAAAAGGGGCTTAAAAGTATCGAAACTGCTTTAATCGCTCTTCGCGTCTTAGGCGTAGAAATGCAGTTAATAGTCAATCCAGAACACGGCGATCTTAAAGGTAATGGTAATTTCATTCTCGATTTTATAGATGCACTACGAGCGGACGGTTTTGATAACGTAATTCCAACCTATAGAATTTCCAGTGAGAGAGACTTTGTTTTTTTTCAATCTACTGCTCAGGCGCGCGGATATGTCTCTTCTGGATATTCTCTAATACACATTAATCAGATTAGCAGTGCCGCTGCCCTTAAAGTATTTGTAAACGCAACAGCAATCAGATTTAACATCATACAGGTTAACCACGTGATTGCGTTGAAACGAGGGTTTACTAATGGGTATCTTTCGTTATTAAGTGATCCATTTAACAAACAGAAACGTAACGTCGATTATGAAAGGGTAGAAGATGAATTTTTTTCGAGCGATCATCAATATTATATTCAGGAAAACTTCGCGGCATTTTCGGATTATCTTACTATCGGAGCCGAGTATGTAGAGGGTGGGATGTTGCCTTATGCAGTTGCGATCCACCTTACATATGTAGAACATAACTCAGGTGATATCTGGATCAAACATTTTATTTCCGATAGCAATGAAGATTACAGTGATACACCAGGTAAGTTCGGAGAGGCACTTATTAAGTTAATTGAATTTATTGACGCTAAAAACATGCATACTTTGGCTTGCGAGCAATTCCGTGATTATTACAGCCGGGGAGCATATCCCGGTTTAGGTGTCATCAAGAAGTTATCGATAATGCATCATATTGAACTGATTCAGGGTTTAATATAACGAAGATGATTTGCTGTATAAATTGCTTTTCCGATCAAGGATTGAAAAAGAGAATAGAAGCATTGTCAACTATCAGTGGTACCTGTAATTTCTGTGATTCAAAGGGAGTAATCGTGATCAACTGTGGAGAGCTCAGCATCGCATTTGAACAAATTTTTGATTTATACGTATTAAACGGCGATGCTTACAAATCACTTGGTCATAAAACACCTGTGATGATACATGAGCATATGATCAACTACTGGCCTGGGTTATTTGATACGAAGTCCTTGAAATCAAATATGATCAAACAACTTGTGAATCAGATTGGTAGAGGATGGGGCAAATATAATGACGAGTTTTTTGAATCGCCTGTTGAATTTGGTGTTCTCCTAAACCCTCCTGCAGGAAATTCGGAGGATCTTCTTCTGCAATGGGATAAGTTCTCTGAGGAGATTAAAAGCAAAAATCGTTTTCTATTTGGTGAAGAAATTGATAAAGATATATTGGGGACGTATTTTGAGCAGTTAGTTTTTACCCACCCAGCAGGAATGAGCTTTCATAGAGCACGAATTTCTGATTCCACATTGCCCTTGGATCAAATGGGCAAACCGCCACATAAATATTGTACACCAGGAAGAGCAAATCCCGTAGGAATACCTTATCTATATGTGTCAGATAGCATAGAAACGACACTTTATGAGACGCGTGTAGCACTTCATCAAGGAATTAGTGTTGGTAAATTCATCACAAAAGATACCATAAATGTCGTGTCACTAAGAAATATTGCTGAATATGGTCCTTTTGAGATAAGGGATAGAGCGTTCGATCTGGAAGAATTTACCTTAATTAGGCCGTATTTTCAACGTTTGGAACAAGAATTATCGAAGCCAGTGAGTAAAGAAGATATACATCTTGATTATCTGCCAACACAATATCTTTGTGAATTCATCAAATCACTAGGTTTTGATGCGGTTGAGTATAAAAGTGCTATGCATCCTAATGGTTACAATCTGGCAATCTTCAATGATTCAAAACTTGAGTGCATTGACTCAGTTTTTTATCGTGTCAGAAATTTAACATATGATTTACAATCTATTCCATCATGATTCCAGTTACAAAATCATCAGTGAGCCGATTAAACAATAAAATGCTTGAGAAAGGGTGGGAGGGATTTGAAGGAGGAATGACCACCAAAACTTCTAAAGCCACCGCTACAATGGATTTACAACAGCTTCAGGAATTAGGTGCGTTCATACCAGAAGGAGCAGGACGCGCTGTACACTATCATCTGAGTTTATAGTATTGATTTGCTACAAATTCTCGTTTAGCCTTTTCAGCATCGTCATCTGCCCGAGGTGGTAATGAATATGTTCAACAGTGCCCTGTAAATTCTTGTAGACGGAAGAATAACCCGGCAGGATGGCACTATTCAGGTCGCCCGAATTAAATGCCCTTATAACCGAAGCAAGCTCATGAGCAGATTTTATATTGTCTTCCTGTAATGCTTTCCATTCCTGTTCGGTTGTAATTGCCGGAACATCAAATCCATTGCTATCAGGAATTTCTACCACTATACCCGCTATCCGCTGAATCATCACCCTGTTCCAATAACTGAGGTGATGTAATATGGCAGCAATGGTATTATGCGATGCAGCGGTTACAGTTGTAGCTGCGCTTAGCGAGACATCCTGTAGGGTTTCTTTGATGGAGTTGCTTGTCCAGTTTCCGCCTTCATGTGCTTCGATCACATGTTGTGCGATTAATGATTTAATGTCCATAATCTTTAAAGCTTAGCCTGTAAATAACGCGTGTCTAAAGCCAAAAGTTTTAAGATTTTATAGCAATGGAATTCTTCTTTTGTTATCTTAGCCTAAGATGGAAAAGGACCTAAACGGAACGCTGTATAAGTGCTGTGACAATCTGAAAGGAATTGTTGGGCATTTCTATCATATATATAGCGGAGCGGAAACTGCGGCGGTCATTAAACATTTGTCGCCCACCCTCGAAATCATGATGGTATTCAATTTCGGTGATCCCGTGGAAGTATCTTTTGGCGATGATCCGTTGAATGGTGAGTTTGTCCACCGGATGGCTATTATCGGTCCCTTGCGTAAAATGATGAACTACCGTTTGAGTCCGCCCGCTGATGCGCTGGTGGTCAACTTTAAGCTGGATGGCTACTATCGGTTTCTTAAAACTGCACTGACCGGTATTTCTGGTAACAGTTTCCATCACCTGGATGAACTGCCGGTTGCGGCTCACTTTGATGAACTTTGGCAGCAACTAGCAGGTATGCCTGATGTGCATAACCGTTTAAATTTACTGAGTGATTTCATACTTTCACATGCGGCTGAAAGCGATGAAGCTGCAAGTGCACTGGTAGCAGGGGAGGCGTATTTCTTCGATCCTTTGGTCAACCCCGTAAAAGCGATGGCTTCAGATACCGATTTAACCGAACGAAGTATCCAGCTGCGTTTCCAGAAATATGTAGGTTATTCGCCCAAGGAACTGATTCGCTTTCTACGTTTCAAAAACATGATCAATCATATGCTGCGTCTGGCACCCGGGAAGATTGACGTTTTTGCGCTCATCATTCAATTCAATTACCACGACCAAAGTCATTTGATCAAGGACTTCAATTTTTATCTGGGTACCACACCCCTGAAATTTATCAATAATTTAAAAGGCCGGCAATTTTGTTTGTCCGGCCAGGATAAAACAGCGATCGATAATTGATGAGATGGAATTAGCCTATGGCTTTTTCAAAAACCATTCTGCTGTTTTTTTAACTGCTTCTTCGTAAGGCGTAGGTGTAAAACCAAATGTATTTTCGAATTTAGACGAGTTGAATCTGAAAGCAAACTCATCCTGGTAATTCATTTCATATACTTCTTTCATAAAAGGATTAAACCAGCCTATCATTTTCAGCATCCACTTAGGTAATACAGTGACCTTGTCAGACGCATGCATGTATTTTGCGGCAAGCCTGATAAATTCCCTGCCCGTTAATGCAGGACGTACTGAAGGCAGGTGCCATACTTCGCCCATTGCTTTGTCGTCAGTCGCCAATATATACAATGCCTGTGCAGCATCAGGCGTGTAGTTATAAGAACGCGGCACATCTGCATTGATGAACCATTGTGCCCGCTTACCTTTTTTCATATTCTCAAACACAAGTGTTCCCGCTGCACTTTTTTCCGTTACTCCCGGACCGTAAAAATCCACCGCCCTTGCTATCGTGGCCTGAATACTTCCATTGGCCATTTCGCGTTCCAGCATTCTCGCTACTTCGGCCCTCACCATACCTTTTTTACTCGAAGGCTGGTAAGGTGTTTCTTCCGTCATCTCGCCTTTTACTCTGCCATACATGTAAACACCATCAAAAAACACCAATTTTGCACCTGTCTTTTTACAGGCTTTGATCGTATTGTCCATGATGACAGGCCAGTCTTTTTTCCAGAGAGCAGCGTTGTAGGTGATGCCGACAAGTAAATAGACCACTGATGAGCCGGCCACTGCTTTTTCCAGTTGGTCATAATCCAGGACATCCGCTTGCACTGCTTCAACCCCTTCCTGTGCTTTTGCAGATCTGGAGATTACACGAATTTGTTCATTGTGCGCTTTTAATACTGGGATAAGCTCAGTTGCGATAGTGCCATTGGCACCTAAGATCGTATGTAATTTCATATTGAGTATGATAAGTGATATGTTTGATTTCAATACTCAAAAATAGGACGACCAGTGATGGGAAAATTGTAAGAAAACGAAGCCGTTGCGCAGGTGTAATCATAATTTGCAAATGACAGCTTTATAGTGATATATATCATTTATTATCTTAGTGTAAAGGATGATATTTGATCAATTTATATGTTAAGACATTCAGGTACCAGGCGCAGTGCAGTACACAATCTTAGATTAGCTACACTTCTTGGGTTAACAGCCGGCATGGTAAACGCAGAAGGTTTTCTCGGGTTTTCTGTATTAACCACTAATGTTACCGGCCATGCCGCATTATTTGCAGAAAAAGTTGCTTTGCAGGATTGGCATAGCTCAATTTCCGTTGCCTTATGGATGTTGCTTTTTTTCGCGGGAGCTTTTCTTACCAGTTTGATTCTCTCTATCACAGGCAGTAATAAACGGTTTTCCTATTTTATTCCCATATTTATTGAGATATCCATACTGCTTTTTTCTGCACTTTATGGCAGTAAATATGATGGAGGGTTCGCTTCACAGGGATTGTTTGCAGGAAGTTTACTTTTTGCCATGGGCATCCAGAATGCGTTGGTTTCCATGGTTTCAGGATCTGTAGTACGAACTACGCACCTCACCGGCACATTTACTGATTTGGGAATTGAGCTTGCGCAGCTGATTGGTGCCAATGCAGAAAAGCGTGTGGCAATTAAATCTAAAATTAAGCTTCATGCAGTGATTATATTTTTCTTTATGACCGGTGCAGTATCCGGGGCATATTTATTTCATCATATCGGTTTCCGTTCTTTTTATGCGCCCATATTTATCCTCTGCTTTGCTCTTTTATATGATTTACTGAGGATTAAAGTGGAACGATATTACCACGTAAAAACTCATACTATCCGACATTGACCATAATCAGCCTGAATTGGAATTTTCAGATAGCGTACACGAATTGGATAAGCATCAATGATGACATCTTGACTTAATGACGCGCATTAAAGCACAATGCATTTATCATTTAATATAAAATGATATATTTGATCATGCTGATATCAGATTAGTTATCAGTCGATTGATTAATCATGACGCATCTCAAATGAAAAATCTGCTATTCATTATTTTGACCTCTGTTATTCTTTTTACTGGAAATTCTACTGTATTAAAGCCAGAGAAAACAAACAAGCATATCGCTACTTGTTATGGAAACAGTAATTGTTATGCTTGTAAAAATTGCAAGTATTGTGCGCATTGCAATTCTGGTGGAGGCACCTGCGGGGTTTGTTCTTCATCACCCGCTACGAGCAAAAAAAAGCCGCTTGTGAAATCAAGCAGCACAGCTTCCAGTTCAAGTTCACAGTGTCAGGGAACCACTAAAAAAGGTGCACGGTGTAAAAGAATGGTTAGAGGAGGAGGTTATTGTTATCAGCATTCCAGCTGATCTGGCAATAAGATAACGATCTAGTTCCAAATTTTAAATTCAGATATATGTTTATCACAGACAATTTGAACCCATCAACAGCTTTGGTAAAGGCAGTACATCATTATTATCCGGTTGGATTTTACATGAGTAATGTTCAATATGAGGGCTTTCAGGAATTGCAAGAAATCTTGCTTTCCAAACACAATAATGTTTCTAGAAATTCAATGCCCGATGATATTAAAAAACTGGGTGAAAAATTAAAAAGCCACTTTAGCCATTTGCCTGTACATTTTGAAGATTATAAACAATTCCCCAGCTACTCCATCGTAATTGAGCTAGGTCATCATCATCATGACGGGGTTCAGCATCTATTGAGATTAGTCATTAAGATTTCACTGCTGGTAAATTATTATACGATATACTTTGAAGATATCATAAAATATAATCATCTGCGGTATGGACTCGGACCTGTTAATACCACTGTTGTCTCCTTTCAAATGCAGCGAGAGAAAGATCATGCTCAACATGTAAATGCTGTTGAGGGTTTTCTAAAAGAGTGTTTTCCTGACTATTTTTTCGTAGCACATGAGCTACTGTTCGCACTGAAAATAAAATATGGAAATTTGATTGATGAGGAATTGGAGACCGCAAATCAAACTAAAGCTATTTTCTCTTTTCTGTTTGACAATGTGATTCATGCTGGTTTGTTGGTTGTAGAATAAATTTCACTGGTGCTCGAATGCTACTTACAAAGTAGGAGACAAGATCTATGAAAAAGATGATCGAGGCCGGATTAATAGCAGTAAGGGTGAAATGAACTTGGGAAAACTAGTTAGAAATGAATACCAGCAAGGGTAATCTGAAACTTTAAAAGATGGTACTAAAGGGCTTGATGAGGGAGGACATTTAATTGGATACCAATTCTAAGGATCTGGCGAGCAGATCAATTATGTTCCAATGAAGAAGAGATGAAAACAGTAGATGAAATTTACTATGCTATTGCTACCAATATAAAGACTGTTATCTAAGAGGATTGGCAACAGGCAAAATTAAGCATAGAAGTATTGGGAATCACAACCGAAGGAGATAGTAACAGATGGAACAGGGCATATTCACGTTATTTTCAACTGGTAAATTCGATATGGAATTTATTTGGGATTAGGAATTGCGAGATAAAATTGAACATCTAAGTAAGGAATAATTTATTATCGATCAATTGACGGATGAGTTTTTCCATCTTTTTGCAGTTAGGTGAAGTGAGTTTGATGAAGGGGGCTATGGATTGTAAACCTTAAAATATATAAAGTTCTGGCAGATGATATGTATGATCCACTTTATACTTGGGCTATCTGTTTTGCGAGAGACACAGAAGATATGACTATATTTAATTATTATAAAAATAACCTTATTTAGGATATGGATGCCATTAGTCAATTAATTACTGCAATTGCTCAAATATCATATGACAATCTGCCCGTAGAGGATGGGTGGGAAAAATATGAAATTAAGGTATTCTCGCTGAGAAAAATGGTTCAATTAAAAGCTACTTACATTGAAAATGGTGGACAGGTAATATCTTTTGATCCGGAATACGAGGGGGCGCTCAATAGAGATCAGGATCTCACTTTCTTATTTATGGATCTGAGAAAAGAGATGTATGATTTAGCGCCTGGTAAAGGAGCATGGTTTACATGCCTGATAACTGTTTTTTCAGATGGTAAGTTGGATACTCAATTTAATTATGATGATAAACCAATGTTTTCTTATGAACCGACTAACGATAAATATGCCGACGATCTAAAGACTTTTCCCCGAGCAGCTGATCTGGTACCTGAATGGCTCAAAGAAAAAATAAGTTAAGTAGATTTTAGTGGTCAAGCTCAGCAGTTATGCCATTGAAGGTGCAGGATGTATATACCGGTCTATACTGACCCTGTAATACAACCTACATAGGACTGTCAATGCTATTTCCGTTTTGGCAAATACGGTAAGTAATCTTGATAAATACCAGGTCGGTCGAAAAGATTAGATGGTAACTTTTTAGTGAGTGTGTAGGTATAGCTATTTGATTCTATAGTTTCTGAATTTTTATCTAGGGTGATGTTATTGCTTTCTGTATACCATGTAACATGAATTTTGTCAACCATCCCAAGGTAGGTAGTAGTGGTAATGTGGCCCATTGGGTATTTAATTGTTTTTACATCATCATTAATGCCATGTAAGGTGATTGAAAGCTTACCAAATTCGACAGAATCGCAATCCAGGTATCCTGATCCTCCTCCGCCAGTAAGGTATCTTTCTGTTTTGATCACCAGAGCATCATAGTTCTTAAATGTTATGCCTTGTGGCGCTAAGTCCAAGAGTCCGTTTTCTTTCACCTGTTTGAAAACAAGAAGGGTGTCAGGAGATAACCATGCGGCTATTTCTCCATCAATTACTTCTCCGGCATCAAGGGCAAACTTTTCATTCTTTTTCAACAAAAGAGTACCCTTGGTCTCTAAACTCCAGGCCATAGGTCCCCACTTGGAATAATCGTAAATATAGAACTTCCCATTAGGCGAAAGCTGTCTGTTCACATACTCAAAATCTTCCCTGGTTAACTTTTCTTCGGAGGGAGCGCATGAGTGTAGGAGGCAGGAGATTGCAACCAGAAGGTAAAATGTCTTGAGGAGCGTTTTCTGCATTTTGGTTCAATTGTTTAAATTTTCTGGATTGATTAGATGATCAAAAATAGGCTTGAAATGAGATGTTTATTTCTTGTTTATATATTTCTCATACATGCCTCTGGTTAAAGGTAATAACCTTTTGGCCGTATCGGCTGGATTCTCGCCGCCCATCGTGTAAAATTCAGGCACACCCGCAATCGTTGAATAGTGAACCTTTCCAATATCCCTTAGCTTAATAGATTCGGGATTTTTAATTCTTTTTAAGTGTTCTAGTCTGAAAGTATCCAGATTGACGACAATTATCCCATCAGCTCTTTGTTCGCAGGCTATCGTTTGATATTGATCACCATCCCAATACATACATCTTGGACGTAAAGTATATAGGAAACACAGAACCACCAATAGAATAGTGATATCTAATAAAAGAGACTTAATACCCCATAACTTTCCATTATCATCCTTATCTTTTTCTTTTTCTGAAATGTGGTCAACATCATCATCCTTAACTTGAGTGTCAAATACTTCCTCTGTAGTAGAGGAAACATCTATGACCTTTTCACTACTGTCTATATCTGAAACATTTTTCTTTTTCCATGCAGAATAGGGTCTGGGGTTGAAATCAATCAACCAAGCCAGGAGCTCAATATTTTTATCATCAGTAATTGCAGTCTCACCATTCAGGTATTTAATTAATGGCTTGAATTTCTCAATATTAAAATTGTTAATATTCTGCTCGTAATCATTTTTTTCACCCTTTGATCCAAAAAATGATCTGATTGTATCATCATCTTTAGGTAGTGGTCTCTCATGGTAAACGATCTGACTTTCATCTCTCAATTTAGAGGGCTTGAGATGCTGTAAATTAATTGAAAGGTCTTCTTGCTCTTCTTTTTTCTTATAAGCAGCAAATACTGTTTCTCTATACTCCTTAAACATTCTTAAACTATCATAGATATAAAATGAGCGGTCTTTTCGGACTTTTTTCGGCTTTTCCGGACTTTGACCGGAATCTCCGGCTTTTCCGGAATCCGCTGATAATTAATCAATTACATCCCCCTATGTTTGCATAAGAAATCAGTTCAGACTTTGATTCGCTATCAGGGTTTAAATGTACAAAACAGATTTCATAAAGAGAGAAAGGCGCGGTAGTTCATGACCGGTTTGGGAAGCAGTTATCAGCTTCCGCGTTCAACTCTCCTACTTCCCAAAAATTTCAGAAGGCCTTCTGATTTACAAACGTAGCAAACCCCACGAATGGTCGTGGGGAACTACACAGTATGTCAATTCTAAATTTTTGAATAATGTTCTTTCAATTAATAATCGCAATGCTTCTTGGACTGGGATGTCCATCTGATTCTAACAATACAAATACCAATGATGGACCTCCTATGTCTACTCAGGATGATGGTGACACAGGCGGAGACCACGGACAGACTCCACCACCAAGATAGCATTCTATATCAATCAAGAGAATTCTTGATTTAACTGAAGCGGGGCGGTTTAACCGCCCTGCTTTCTTTTATCGCCAATAATTTAGATTATATAGCTGATTTAAAATAATAGTGTCAAATAATTGGGAGAAGCGCCAAAATTATCCTTTAATTTGGTCAAAATTAAGCGCTTGAAACATCCTTACATTCTCTCATTATTTCTGCTCTTTTTTCTTTCCTGCACACAAAAGGTCAAGATAGAAAAGAAAGGTGAAACCATATTTTATAAAAAAGCATTTGAAAACCTGGACAAGGGGAGATCTGACAGTGCATTTTTCTATTTTAATAAGGCTAAAGATTTGTCTCTACTTCAAAAAGATAGTCTGCAGGCTGGGAAAAGTTTGATTCATATGGGGATCATCTCCAATGATAAGGGAGACTACTTCGGGGCTCAGGAGATTGCACTAAATGCACTTTCTTATTTTGACCAAAATAAAGAAGATCAGCGTGTCTATATTCGTTCCAACTTAAATAATCTTGGCATTGTAACGCACAAGCTGGAAGATTACAAGAATGCGCTTGATTTTTACGACACAGCAATTTCATTATCAAAAGATTCATTGGACACCCGTGTCTACCTGAATAATAAAGCTGTCACTTATCAAAAAACCAAAGACTATAACTCTGCTCTAAAAATATATAAGGAGATTTTAAAAGTTCCCAGTCTCAATAAGAAAGAGTACGCCAGGATGCTGACTAATATCTCTTATACTAAATGGCTTCAAAATCATGGTTATAATCCAGTGCCTGACTATCTGAAGGCATTAAAAATCCGACAGGAGGAAAAAGATCTATGGGGACAAAATTCAAGTTATACACATTTGTCCGAATATTATGCTGCAAAAAGGATCGACTCTGCACTGATTTATGCCAACAAAAGATTCAAGTTAGCTAAGGAGATCAACAGTGCGGATGATCGATTGGCTGCACTACAGACTTTGGTTGAATTGAGTCCACCGAAAGAAACAAAACAATATTTCAGTAGTTACAAACGCCTTGATGACAGCCTGCAGGGAGTAAGACGTTCAGCCAAAAACCAGTTTGCACTGATACGCTATGAAACTGAAAAACATAAAGCAGATTTCCTTAAGTCGCAGGCAGAAAATATTCAGAAGAGAAATAGCATTTTGGTGCAGTCTTTCGCACTGTGTATCCTGCTATTGATCCTCATCCTCAGTTATCTTTGGTCCAGAAAAAAACGGAAGATCCTGCAACAGGAAAAAGAGCTGGAAGTAAAAAATACCGAACTCAGGTATGTGAAGAAAATTCATGACAGGGTGGCTAATAAAGTCTACCATGTGATGTCTGAAGTGGAGAACAGGCTTGTATTTGATAAAGAAGAGTTGTTGGACAAGCTTGAAGACCTCTATAACGTATCCCGTGATATCTCTTACGAGAAAGACTTAAATACCGATGAGAACTATGCAGAACAACTCTCCGAAATGCTGCAATCTTATTCTTCATCAGCAACTGAAATCCTGATCGTAGGGAATGAAGAAGAATTATGGGAAAAAAGTGAGGATAGGTCGAAGATCGAAGTTTTTGATGTGTTGCAGGAGCTGATGACTAATATGAAAAAACATAGCAAGGCAGACTCTGTAGTATTAAAATTTGAAAAGGTTGACCACTGTATAAATATTCTCTATATGGACAATGGGGTGGGCTTGAACGGCAGTGCTAAGAAAAATGGTTTAACAAATACGGAAAACCGTATTAAAAGTATCCATGGGACTATTACTTTTGGGCTTACACTCAACCAAGGACTTGAAATCAACATTTCATTCCCTGTTCATTAAAATATATCGAATAATGTTCAAAAAAGTACTCATAGCAGAAGACCACGAACACGCTAATATTTCTGTGCGTAAAACCCTCGAGGATGTTGGCGTTAATCAAAAAGAATTCAGGTCTTATTGTGATGATGCGCTGGAACTTTTACAAATAGCAAATGCTAAGGGACAACCTTTCGATTTATTGATCACTGACTTATCATTTGACGAAGATCATAACATACAGCAAATAAAGGGAGGAAGGGAACTGGTTAAAGCAGCGAAGACATTTCAGCCTGGCTTAAAAGTAATTGTTTTTTCTCTTGAAAGTAACCTGAACACTGTAGACCAGCTGTTTACCGAACTAGACATCGATGCATATGTGCGCAAAGCACGATATGATGCAGAAGATCTCAGACGTGCTGTTGATGCTGTTGCGAACAATAAAAAATACCGCTCCGCTGATCTGATGCGCAAGAAAAGAATAGAAAACTCTTACGATTTCAAAATCTACGATATCCAGATCATCAAATTGTTGTGTAACGGAACTCCACAGAAAAATATTCCTGCATATTTACAGGAGAATAATATTAAACCTGCCGGTCTCAGCAGTGTAGAAAAGCGTCTGAATGCTATTAAAACCTCATTAAATATTTCCAGTAACGAGCAGCTGGTTGCTTACTGTAAGGATAGAAAAATTATCTAATCTTATTACGGGTTCCCGTAATAAAGGGCTTCTTTACATTGATACTTTTGCGGTAACAACCTACAACCGTTATGAAAAAGTACTACGTAAATAAAAATGCCCAGACTAATACAGGTGATCATGAGGTGCACAGTGAAGATTGCAGCTATCTGCCTCATCCAGACCATAGGCTGGAGCTGGGAGAGTTCTCTCTATGTATCGGTGCAGTAGCTAAAGCAAAAACAATATACCCGAAATCAAACGGTTGTAAAACATGTTCCAATTTCTGTCATACCAGGTAATTATAACCGGAAATACTCATTCAAGATCAAGCTAAATTAAGCTCTCAGAAATGTGAGGGTTGTAAACTTTATGATCAAGTAAGGAAACAATCCTCCATTTCAATTGCTGTCTGTCGGTTGGCAAGACATGCTGAACTTTAGTTTAAAAACATCAAATGACCAAAAATAGTGGCGAAAAGAAAGCCTATGTGCTTAGATACCGTTTTTACAAATTTATTATCAGACATTCATCCTGGCGGAAGGAGAGGTTAAGAAGATTGATCAAAAGAATATATCCACATAATCTGTTGAACTGCCATCACAATTAAGCATCTGCTGCAAACGCCAGTATTTGCGTTTTCCGGAAGCTTTAAAAATAACCAGGCCAGTACTTTCGCAGGGGTTCCCATTATTGACATAGGAGACTTGCGATACAATTTTTCCATTGAACTTGAGTTCTCTTCCCTTTGCCAAAAAAGTACCTTTTATAGTTACATAGTCATTTTTAAGCTTGTCCCTTTGCTCACCTTCAATACTATATTCATCAGTTCCGATTTTCCGGATCATTACTGTTCCAGGTTTGTTCCCTTTTTCAAATGTGATCCATTGGATGGTGAAGGAATGCTGGCCCGTCCGCACTGGCAACGTTGGAACTGTCGCCGTTTTAGTTTGAGCTGTGGCTTGTAATACAATTGCCAGCAAAAAGGATAAACAAATAGTCTTTTTCATATAGTATACATTGAAGAAAATCGCATAGTTTGCTGACAGGATAACACTCAAATCAGCAAGAT
>Ga0247810_10000827_pt1 | contig 25157 bp, 25 predicted proteins | sample UWRJL119311C1_FD_179918 | JGI IMG/M metagenome (GOLD analysis project Ga0247810, IMG submission 179918) | Plant litter microbial communities from Arlington Agricultural Research Station in Wisconsin, United States - UWRJ-L119-311C-1 | ecosystem: Environmental > Terrestrial > Plant litter >... | reverse complement strand
CCCCGACGCCGACTCCGACTCCGACACCGACGCCTACACCGACGCCGACGCCGACACCGGATGACTCGAAGGACCCCGCAGACAGCCCGACCCCCGTACCTGGTACGGTCCCACTGCCTGCCGGTGAGCCGACAACCGACCACGAATCCGAGGACCAGCAGGAATCCGGAGAAGTGGACGGCAACGTCATCGACAACCCCGTTCCGGCTGATACCGAGACGGGCGACACCACCCCGGATCTCCCCGTAGGTGTCATCACAGCCCCCGACGCCACCGCTGTAAAGCCGGACGAAGTGACTGTGCCTGACCCCGCCGAGGAACCGGACGTGCCTGGCCCCCCGGAGCCGGAGGAACCTGAAGTCGAACCGACTGAAGAGCCCGCCGCGCCCCCCGTGGACCTGTCCGACACCACCGACGATGTTGTTGACCCTGAGGTCACCAACGACGACACCGGTGGTACCAACGGCGACACAGAAATTGTGACGCCTCCGGATGAGGCACCCATGAACGCGACGTCCTCTGATGAGGCACCCGCCGACGTGACGCCTGTCGATGAAGCACCCACGGACGCAGCCCCCTCTGATGAGGGACCTGCAGATGTGACGCCCGTCGATTAATCCCCCCCCCCCTAGTGGGCGCGCTGTTTTTGAAGCAGCGCGCCCACTACCCCACCTCTAATAGCTTTCCAGAAAAGGAGTCCTATAGCGTTATTTAGTTAACCTTAGTTGATTTTTGTCCTGTGAGTATCCACTCGTGCGTGTCCTTTTCGGAGGACATGCACATTGTAACGATCTGATTTGTAACGTAATTTAACAAACTGGCAACAATGTTAATTCGACACCTAATGTACAATAAATTATTAATTTTGATTTTATCTGCGAGATGAATCAAGAAATGGAGAAATTATGAGTAAACTAACTTCACTCATCCGTCGCGCACCAAAGCGTTTCAGCGCTGTAGCTATTATGATTGCAGCTGCAATCATCGTTCCAACTGCTGCTTTTGCCTGGGGCCCAGACCGACCAACGTTCACATTCGCAAAACCTGCGACATACGTAACTTTTAACTCAATCACCGACAACCCTGACGTTGGCGACGAGCGAAACTTTGTTCGTATTAAAGAAGACGGAACAAACGATAACTACACTGACAACGTAAACTTGACCCCTGGTAAAGTTTACTCAGTATCTGTGTATTACCACAACAACGCTGCAACTAGCCTAAACGAAAGCGGTGTTGGTATTGCCAAAAACACTAAACTTCGTATGGAGCTTCCTGGTGTTGTTAATGCTGGCGTAAATGCTGCCCTTACCGGTAACATTTCTGCTTCAAACGCAAATCCTGGCACTGTATACGACGAAGCTTACGGAAAGAACACATCAAACGGTGCCGTTGCATTACGTTACGTTTCTGGTTCTGCAACTGTTGCAAGTAGCAACGGCGCAGTAAAGGGACAGTCACTTCCTGACAGCCTCTTCACTACTGGTGCAAAACTTGGTTACGAAGCCCTTGACGGTACAATCCCTGGTTGTAACAAATACTCAGGCTACGTAACTTTCAAGTTCCGTGTTGATCAACCTAACTTCACAATTAAAAAAGAAGTTAGTACTGACGGAAAAACTTGGGTTGATGGTACTACAAAGACCACTCCAGGTAGCACTGTTCAATACCGAGTTACTTTCCAGAACACTGGCACAACTCAACTAGACAACGTTTCACTTCAAGACAAGCTTCCTAAGAACGTAACTTACGTTGCTGGTAGCTCACTAATTGCGAACGAAACTACAAAGGGTGTATACGCAGAAGCTAAGGATGGTATTACTACAACTGGCTACAACGCTGGTTCATACCAACCAAAGGGTAACGTATTCTTCAAGTTTAGCGCTAAGGTAGCCGACAAAGCCGCTCTTGCCTGTGGTACAAACACACTCAAGAACCTTGTTCGTGCAACTACATCTGCTGGATACAAAGAAGACACCGCAACTGTCACAGTCGACAAAGACTGTACTCCACCAGTTGTAAAGAACATCAAAGTTTGTGAACTTTCAACTAAGACAATCATTACTATCAACGAAAAGAACTTTGACGCTAAAAAGCACTCAAAGAACTTAAACGACTGTAAGACTGTTGCTCCTGAAAAAATCACTGTTTGTGAAATTGCTACTAAAGAAATTGTAACAATCAACAAAGCTGACTTTAACGATTCTAAGTACACTAAAGACCTCACTAAATGTGCTGAAACTCCAGTGGTAGAAACACCACCAGAACTTCCACAAACCGGTGCAGACGAAAACATTGTTGCCGTACTTGGTCTTGGTTCGATTGTTGCCGGCGTAGCTTACTACGTTGCCAGCCGTCGTGGCCTTGGTCTCTAAGAGTCTGACCGCTCAATCTACTGAAGCGATTCAGAACTAACCTCAAACCCCGCCCCTAAAAAGGCGGGGTTTTTGGTATCCTGTTTTATTGTTATACTGATTCTATGGCGAATAAACAAAAGAAGAAACGTAACAAACCCTACCGTGGTGTTGATGCCGCAATTGACCGACCAATCCTGACTCGAATCTCAGCAGTTAATCGCAACCCTATCGGACAATGGTGGTTCGACCACAAACGAATTGCTAAACCAGTCTTAATTGCTGCTGCAGTTATCGCAGTCATCATTTGGCTCATAATTGAACTCGTTCGTATCTCTACGAATTAGTTTTTAGCATCTTTCGGCAACGGTAATCTAAACCCAAAGGAACTTCCTTTGCCTTCTTTTGATTCGAAAATAATCTCACCGTCGTGTGCATCAATGACTTTTTTAGCAAGGAAGAGACCGACCCCGGTACCGTCGGGGCGAGCCCGTCGTGCGTTGGTAGCACGGAAGAACTTGTTAAATAGATGAGCTTGCTCGGCTTCGGGTACACCAATGCCGCTATCTTTTACGACAAATTCTACGTAATTATCAATCTTCTTTAATGAAATGGTAATTTTGCCATTATCCTTTGAATAGTAGATTGCGTTATCGGAAAAGTTCATAATAACTTGCTGAATTTTATTTTCATCAAGGTTAAATTTAGGTATATTTTTCGGAATTTTATAGATGAACTTCATTCCACGAGCCATAGCATTCGGAGCTAGGCTATCAATCTCGTTTTGCACCAAAACAGCCAAATCAACTGGATGCTTCTCGATAACGAACTTACCCGTTTGAAGCCTAGACACATTTAAGAAATCGCTAATAAGACGGACCATACGCTCACTGCTTATAAACGCTTCGCTCAATACATGTTCCTGTTCGGGTGTTATTTTGCCGATGTCACCTTCAATCATCATGCTGATGTAGCCTTTAATACTCGTAAGAGGCGTTCTAAGCTGGTGGCTAGCCATACTAATGAAATCATCCTTAGCTTCATCTAGTTTTTGCAATTGGGCGTTAGAGCGGCGCAGCTCCTTTGTGGCGGAATCGATACGTTGCTCGAGGTGAGCGTTAAGTTCTTTAATTTGTTCGACAGTGAGAGCATTTTGGATGGCGATGACTAACTCATCGGCAAGTGACCAAATAACTCGAATATCTCGAGGTGTGTAGCGACTTCGCTTGTGTTCACCAAGGAACAGATACCCCATCTTCGTCCCCTGCCGCTGCAGCGGTAAAATAATCGCAAGGCGGTGACTCACCATCATCTTTCGCAACGGCTCATCATCTTCAAGCAGGTTTAAAACTTTTGGCCCCATGACCGAATCGCCAAGATGATTATCTAACCATTGAACATCCTTGTAAGATATACGGCTAAATTTACCCGTGCCCGTCTGTTCACTTCGTTCAACACCGGTATATATAACAAAAGAGCCGTCGGACGATTTCATCGTGTAGGCAATTTTTTCTATTGCCTTACCTAATAATCCATGTAAGTCATTTGTGCTCGTAAGCGCACGGCTAAGTTCACTAAAGAAATCGTCAACGTTGTAGTTGTCTTGATAGAAAACACGGTTCGTAAGTTTATCGAAGAAACGTTTGATAGGCTGGAAAGCGAATGCCAAGGCTAACGCTAGCGACACATTCAACACAACTTCTCGAGTAAGCGTCTGCTGGCCCAGAAGTTGTCCAAATATCAGGAATGCCGCCACCAGATAAGCAATCGCTAGTGTAGCGATAGACAACAAATAAGTAGCAGTCCTCACGACGGCCAAGCGTATGTCAAATAAGCCATGCCGAATCATTGCATACGCTACCATTCCAACAAAGAACACTATATAGAGGGGAGTAATTGAAACAAAAATAACTTGTCCGTACACAACGGGCAGAATAAAACTCGTAATAGGCGCCAATATTAACGCCGGGAGTACACCGATAAGGATCGACAAATTCTGTCCACGCTGAGAACGACTAGCTGCGCGAAGGCCGTTGAATAGCTGGGCGATGGTTAAGCCAAGTACAGTAACCACTTGAAGTACAAAGAGGGCAATACCGAACGAAACATTTACGGCCAAGTCTCCGCTTAAACCTATCTGCACATCATGAAAGACGAACGGAGTAAAGTGAATACATAACGTTACTAAACTTAGCCCAAGGATAAAAATACTCGTACGGCGACTATAATGCCACGACCCCGATTCGACCGCTAAGAACTGAGTTACAAAATATAAACTCACAAGAACAGACGTAGTCATAGCGGCTACAACCCGAATACAAAGCAGCGCAAGGCTTGAGTCAGTTACAGTGCCCAGCGTGAATAAATTAGCTATCATCAGGACAATAAACGAAAGTGTCATCAACACATAAGCACTTGTTGACCACCGATGAAGACCACGACTCAATACGAATAGGCCCATAAGCGTGACAATAGCGACTCCAGCAATAACCACGAGCGTTTCAATCATTCTCACAGTATAGTCGAGATGATAGCGTCGTGCTAGCGTTTAGCTAGGAACTCTTGAATGGTTTTTGCACTTTCGCTAAAAGTTGATTGAGACGAGAGGCCTAGTTGTTTACGAGTCTTGAAAACATTTCGTCCAGAATTGACTTTAGAACCCAGCAAAATATCGCGGCTAACAATCGCAGCTAATCCTCCACCAATACTAGCCGTCGTTCCAAGCTGAGGCGTGCCTGTAACCGTTTCGTCTACGACTGACGACAATAGGCGGATACTGGCATTCCCAAGCCCTATTAGCCTAGTGGTGATTTTCTTCTTGTCGGCGTCAGTGAGTTCACCCGACAGCATCAACTCGATAGTTTCCCGGTTTAGTCGCCCGTTAAAGGGTTGAACCTTTTCGATATCGTACCGCTCAATGTCAATGATCGGCGTCTCGCCAACATCCGTAGCCATAACAAGTGGGATTCGGTTCTTCTGTGCGTACTTGCGTAATAGTACCTTCGCAGCAAAGTCGTCGACTTCGTCAAAAATAATACTTGGCAATTCAGGCAAGGCCTCCAAAGAATCCAGAGTGATACCTTCACGCATGTGGATTTGCTTCACATAGGGATCCAGCTCACTAATTTTTTTAGCAGCGATGTCAATTTTAGAGTCACCAACCTGCTGCATTCCAGCATGAATCCGATTTAAATTCGACATCGCCAATGTGTCAAAATCGGCCAGAATATACGATCCACCAATGCCCGAATACACCAACTGCTCTACTACATTGCTGCCCACACTCATACCGGCAATCAACGGCCTAGCTCTCATAAGAACTTCCTGCTCTTCGCGGGTAATCATATTTCGATTTCGTAATGTCCTCAAAGATTGATAATCAGCCTGGTTTGGAAAATGAACTAAACTTTTTGACCACGGATAGTGAAACCATGCACCAACTTTTTCGCGCCGGGCTTCAATGTCGTCAATAAACTCTTTTTTAAGCCGTAAGTTATCCTGTTCAAGCGGATGTTGAAGTTCGAATAGTTCAGTTGCGTCAAAAGAATCATGAATAGAATCCACTTCGCCGCTGTCTATAAGTTCTTTTAGCGCCGTCTTGTCTGCGCTAAAATTTAAGTCAAAAGAGGCAGGCATTTGCCACAAAGAAGACCTGTTGTATCCAGGCTGCTCTCTTATAAATGCACCGATATCAAGCTGTTGCTCCTTAACATCAGGCTCTTCGCTCAAGCCCCTCGTCAGGCGATATACATCGGTACCCATCTGGGCTTCCGATAGGCCTTCGGTAAAGTTTGCTAGAATGCCAACATGGCGTCGGCGCCTCGCTGGAAACTTCTCTGCAATAGCCGTATCGTAAACCTGTTGAAAGAATTGTGCTGTATCGACGATTGCTGGAATCAAAGATATATTGGCTACCCTCGGATCATCAAGAGGAATGGCGTCTCCAATTTTTCGTACAGCTTGGGGGCCAAATAATTTAACAAGGGTGTTATATTTTTCTGAAACCATCGTGAAGAACCAGACTTCATCAGTACCGACAGCATCCTGCAATACCGTCCTCAGCAATTCAAGCCCTGAAGTTGCTGGTGATTCCGGAATATGTCCAAATGAGCTTATTTCCTGTAAACGTCTTGGCGCAATCGAAGCAAGCCACTCGCGCTCTTCTTCGTACAAGATATCTTTACTAAGTTGGTAGCCCGGCAAATCTTCAACCGTTTCGCCGCCCTGAAGACTAATTTTACGGAGTGTAGAAACGGGTACACGGTCATCGTCTCTTGGTTCGTATCCTATATAATATTTAACGGCGCTTCCACGAGCCTTGTCTATATCGGTCGCCATCGTGCCGTCGTCATCAACGGCGTCATTATAGACAAAACCTTCACCCATATAGCTTCGAGCATGAAGTTGACGCGCCAGTAGCACAAGTTCGGGTTCAGATTGCTCGCTAAAGTACTCGTAAATATACTTATCTTTACGGTCAGAAACGAAATTTAAGTCTCGCTCGGTAGATATCGGCTGCTCTATCATAATTGGCGATATTATAACTTATTTAGCAATATTTTGCAACTTGGCATTTAGCCTTTCCTACTCTATTATAAACATATGACCAAAATTGCCATCATCGAAGACGACCCAGTTATTAGCCAAATGTACCGAATGAAGTTCGAGGCTGACGGTTTCGATGTGCAGCTCGCTAGCAACGGAGCGCACGGCGTTGCACTTGTTGAGGAGTATGTGCCCGACTTGATTCTTATGGACCTTCAAATGCCTGAAATGACTGGTGATGAAGCGCTCCACATTATTCGTAAAAGTCCCTGGGGCAAAGATATCCCAGTGATAATTTTAACTAACCTTGGCGAAGAAGAAGCTCCGAAGACTATTCGCGGCCTTGGGATTGATAGCTATATTGTGAAAGCAGAGCTAACTCCACGGCAAGTTGTACAGCGCGTTAAAGACGCACTCGCAAAAACTGCTTAGCTTTTGTTAGCAGCGCTTGCTGCTTGAATAACATTATCGAATAACGCTGCAATCGTTAACGGACCAACGCCACCACGTACCGGAGTGATGGTTAAATCATTTCGTTCGCGAACATCTTCGGCGATGTCACCAACCAATACACCGTTTTCCGATGCAGTTCCGGCATCGACAACAACTTTGCCTGGTGAAATCATCTGTGACGTAATAAGGCCTGGAACACCGGTCGCAGAAACAATAATGTCAGCTTTACGGAGCTCAGATTGCAAATCGACAGTTGTGTCGTCGTAGGTCACAACAGTCAATCCACCTTTACGCCATAGGTCAGCCAGCGGTGCTCCGACTAAACGGCCTTGGCCTACGATCGCAATAATGCGCTCTTTCAAGGTAACGTTGTACCCAGCTACCAACCAGTCAATAGCCGTCGCTGTAGCTGAAATATAGGTGCCGCTCTTACCTAGCCCGTCAACGTCTTTCGCTGGTTTAATCAAACCGACAAGTTCATCTGTTTCAGATGGGTCAGTGAGTGGTAATTGAATAATAATTCCATGAATTAAAGGGTCGCTGTTTAATTCCTCGATTGTCTCGCGAACGTCTGCCTGCTTCACCCGTAGGACCTGCACTTCAATAGTAATATCTTCGCCGTAGGCCTGCTTCAAGCGAACGAACGTATCAATAACGGTATCCTCGCTAGCAATGACAATCGCCAGCTTAGGAATTGTTTTCCACTGGTTACGCAAAGTGCGCACCTGTTTAAGTTGACGCTCTTTTACGTAATCGGCTAATTCGCGTCCATCAAGAATTCTCATATACTCTTAGGGTAACAAATGCTGGACGACATTAAAACCATTAACAAAAAAGAATACCGTTCAGCCGAACGGTATTCTATCTTGGAGGGTCAGGTGGGACTTGAACCCACGACATTCTGCTTAAGAGGCAGACGCTCTAACCAGCTGAGCTACTGACCCATATATTACTAGGTAACTTGGTAGATTATACCCTTTTGACCACCGTTTGGCAAGCAAGCAAAAAGCTCCACAAATCAACGCAGAGCTTTTTGCTTGCTCGATGCGGATTCATGAAGCTTGTTTAGGAGCTGGGGTCTTCGTGCGAATTGCCCTCCAGTGACCAGATTCGAGTTGATCGATACTCCAGTCCTCTAGTGGCGAGCCGTATTCTTCGGCAATTTTGTCAATCACCTGGCTTTTTTGAGGCGCTTGGATTTTCACCAGACCTCCAGACCATTTAGGCCACCAGGCCCCATGTCGCTCATCAAAGACGAGAGTATTGAAATTACTGCGATTCGTATCGCCCATGATCGATTCCCTTCACTGTTTGCGTGATGCATGAATAAATCGGTAACTCTACGTACATTGTACAAAAAATATGTTGCAAGCAAAAGTAAAAATAAGACCCCCGGAGAGGTCTTATTTTTACGATAATCGCTACGATTAAATTTCGTCTTGCGGACGAGTAAGCGTTAAGAGCTTTACGATACCCCATGCGATAAGGGTATAGACTGCAATCGCTAATAAGCTACTCCATTCAAACATAAACTTTCCATATGTCGGTTCTCCGAAAATACCAACAAAAGGTGCGACAAATATACCGGTAATGCCGTAAATAAAATCGACAAAGCCAGCACTTTGGTTTGCGCCAAGAAGTAACAGTGCAAAACGAATTGCAATAAGCACATCGATCACACCAACGATAAACCAGATGATTCTTTGAACAATAGCAATGCCCGATAGTTGCGTCGAACGGCTTACGCTATGGTTTTGCACTTCGGCACCATTAGGTTGCGTTGTTGTTTCGTTCACCTCTGTAGTTTGTTCTGTTTCAGTCATAGCACTTCTCCATTTAGGTTATATATAGTTTAGCACTTTTTGAGGCTTCTTTGTATTTGTGCATAAACAAATTACCTCCCAACAAGAGAGGTAATAAGATGATATCTATGGTACACCCGGACGGATTCGAACCGCCGACCCTCTGTTCCGAAGACAGATGCTCTAATCCGCTGAGCTACGGGTGCATAATTTATACAAAGTACAGGGGTAATTGTAGCATAATACTGTCATTAAAGCTATAATTCAAAGCAGTTATGGATATACACACCAACATTCCCCTCAAAAATCTCACAACCATGCACCTCGGTGGGCCTACGCGTTTCTTCGCAGAAATACATACTTTAGATGAACTTCGAGAAGTGTACAAGAACGCCCAGTCTAAGCAAATTCCTGTATTCATTTTAGGCGGCGGTAGCAACGTTATCGCTCAAGATGCTGGCTATCAAGGGTTAATACTACGAATGCGCATTCCCGGTTTCGAAGTAGTCAAAGACGATCTATACTCAACGGCTATCAAGATTGGAGCTGGTGAAAATTGGGATTCAGTTGTCGCCCGAACAGTCCAAATGGGCCTAAGCGGTATTGAAGCAATGTCAGCCATCCCTGGAACAACCGGTGCTGCGCCTGTCCAAAATATTGGTGCCTACGGCCAGGAGATTTCCGAGACACTTGTTTCGGTTGAAGCGTACGACACTTCAAACAATTCATTTGTCGCCTTAACTCGCGACGAATGTGGCTTTAGCTACAGGCACAGTATTTTTAGAGGTTCTGAAAAAGGACGCTACATTATTACGAGTGTTACTTTAGAATTATCTAAAAACCAGCCCGCCCCACCCTTCTATGATTCCCTCCAAAAGTACATCGATGAACATTCGATACAACTTATCACCCACCAGTCTATTCGTGATGCTGTCATAGATATTCGTAAAGAGAAACTACCTGACCCAGCCGTCAAACCGAGTGCTGGTTCGTTCTTCAAAAATGCACTTATTGAACAATGGCGATTAACCGAAATCCAAAAAAATTTCCCAGACATAAAAGCGTACGACATGGGCACTGGCAACTTTAAAATATCCGCCGGTTGGCTTATTGAAAAATGTGGCTTCAAGGGCCAGCTTATTCATGGTATGCGCGTTAACGAAAAGAACTGCCTAGTACTTATCAACGAATCTGCCACCGGCTACAACGACTTAGCGCAAGCCCGAGACGAAATTATCAACAAGGTACGTGACACCTTTCAAATTCAACTTGAACAAGAGCCATTAGAAATCCCCCTATCCTAGAGTCCTTGCAGATTTGGCACAAACCCCTTATGCTATAAAACATGAAACCTCGTGGATTTACTCTTGTAGAGCTTGTTATCACCATTACTATAATGACAATCCTTATAGCCCTTGCGGTAGCTAATTTATCCAGCAGCCAAGCTAACCAGCGTGATGCCGAAAGAGCTGCGGACGTCGCTACATTGGCCGTCAACTTAGAAACTTATTACAAATCTGGCATTACAGAATCAGGCACAGCCCAACAAGGCCGCTACCCATCTACTGGCCTGACGATTGGCGGTGATTCGGTAGTACAAAAGAATCTTCCGGATATGGATATCCAGTCGGCAATACCACCAGGTGCCACGAGTGCGTCAGGTTCATTCATCAATGCAAGCAACGCCATCGAAACGACCGCTGGCGTCCTCCCTCAACCAACAACATCTCAATACATCTACCAGCCTATTCTCACCACCGGAACACTGTGTACTTCCGGCGCCCAAGAATGCCGAAGATTCAATATTTTTTACCGAACCGAAATTGATAATACTGTCCTAAAAGTATCAAGTAAACACCAGTAATAATTGCATACAAAATGCTTGCGCTTATACCTAGCCCATAGTAAAGTTATGACAGAATAATTTGTATTTAAGTAAATAGGGGGCAGCTCATTATGAGTCTCAAAAACATCAAATCTAACACACAAGACCAAAAAGGTTTCACTATCGTTGAACTTTTGATTGTCGTGGTAGTTATCGCTATCTTGGCAGCGATTACAATTGTGTCATATAACGGTATTACTAATCGTGCAAACGCATCTGCTGCTGCATCACTTGCTTCAGGTTTCCAAAAGAAAATTGAACTGTTTGCAGCTGACGGCCCAACGAACACTTACCCACGTGCAGTAGCAGATATCACAGGTTCAGCTGCGATTGTTGGTGCGACACCAACTAAGACATCGTCTAGCTCTGACACATGGTACCTAGCGCCTACATCAATTGCAGTAGGAACCCCGTCCGCAGCTAACGGCAAGACTACTATTATCTTCACCGTGTGTGGAAGTAACGGTACGTCAACAACAGCCCCAACTACAATTGCAGGCATAACTAACATTACAGGTGCTAGCATTCAGTACTACGACTATGAAGCTGGTACCGGTACTAAGACAGTTACCGCCGGCACAGCAACAACAAGTACAGGCGCAAGCGCTCGCGGTTGTGTTGTAGCAACCTCTTAGTTAAACGCTCAATATAGTGCATAAAAATAGGCTTATTCTAAGCCTATTTTTATCATGAAAAAAGGTTTGTAAACCGTAAGCAGTTATAGTACACTAATGGCAACGAACTAAATCGTATTTAATAGGGGGCAAAATCACAATGATTTTCACAAATACAAAAGTTAAAAACCAAGGTTTCACTATCGTTGAACTTTTGATCGTCGTGGTAGTTATCGCTATCTTGGCAGCGATTACAATCGTTTCATACAACGGTATTACAAACCGCGCAAACGCATCTGCTGCTGCATCACTTGCTGCTGCAGTTCAAAAAAAGGTCGAGCTATACGCTGGCGAACCCGACACTAACGGCTACCCTGCAACAATTGCAGACCTTACAAATGCAACTAACTCAGCAAAAACTTGGTACGTCGGCTCTACTACGACACTCCAAATTGCTAACCCAGATTCTGGAAATGGTAAGACTACAATAGGTCTCCTTAAATGTGTATCTACAGGCTCACCTGCAAACCAAGCTGCGATCACATCTACTACCATTTCAGGCATGCGCATTAACTACTTCGACTACCAAGCTGGTACTGGCGTAAAAACCATCAACGTTGGTATAACAACAACCTGCCCAATAAGTTAGTACGTATTAACTATATAAAAATACCCCGATCAATCGGGGTATTTTTATATAGTGCTGCTTTAGGTGAGTGTTCGTATAATCTTTTCAGCGATCTCTACCATATCGCTCTCAACCAGTCCCTTGGTCGTCATAGCAGGCGTACCTAAACGAATACCACTAGGCCTAAAGGCGGGCAAGATATCATCTGGAGTGGCGTTAGCATTCACAATAATGCCAACCTTCTCAAGGCGCTCTTGAGCTTCCTTGCCGTCAATGCCAAAGCTCTCATAGACATTCGCGAGGATAAGGTGGTTCTTCGTACCACCAGTCACAAGCTTCAATCCGCCCTTCTTAAGCTCTTCAGCTAGTACGTGAGCATTTTTAAGCACTTGTACGGCATAAGCCTTGAACTCGGGTTGCAGGGCTTCGTGGAAGGCTACAGCCTTAGCCGCAATGTTATTCATATGCGGACCACCTTGCGTACCGGGAAATACAGCCCTATCGATCAATGTCGGGATGTTTGCGATTGTCTTTTCGGGTGCTTTTAGCGGGTTGCCCACTACACCCATGGAGAGTATCAAACCGCCGCGAGGACCACGGAGTGTTTTGTGGGTAGTCGTAGTCATAACATGGAAGCCATGGTCGAGCGGGTTTTCGGCGACACCGCCGGCTATTAACCCAGCGACGTGTGCCATATCCGCCATCAACAGCGCACCGACCTCGCGGCCAATCGCCGCAAACTTATCGTAATCAAGCTCGCCCGGATAGGCACTAAAACCGGCTAAGATAATTTTTGGCTGATGCTCGATAGCTAATTGACGCAAAGCCTCGTAATCAATCTCCCCCGTTTCAATATCTTTCATCTTATAACGAATAAAGTTATACAGTTTTGCACTACGGGTTACGGGTGCGCCGTGGGTTAGGTGACCACCGTGGCTTAGGTCCATCGCCAAAACAGTATCTCCCGGCTCAAGCCAAGCACTATACACAGCTTCGTTAGCTGGCGCACCGGAATGTGGCTGCACATTGGCATGGTCGGCGTGGAATAATTGCTTCGCCCTATCAATAGCTAATTGCTCAAGCTGGTCGGTAAATTCCTGACCACCATAATAACGCTTCCCGGGATAGCCCTCGGAATATTTATTAGTAAACACACTACCCAAAGCGGCTAGAACATCCTCACTCACATAATTCTCACTCGGAATCAGCTCAATAACATCATGCTGACGCTTTTCCTCACCCGCAATAAGCCCAGCCACTACATCATCATTCTGAACCGTCGGACGCACTAAATTATCATCTGCCATATAAGAACTCCTCTTTGAATTCTATTATACAGGTTAGGGGGCGAGATTTCCTATGGAGTGTTCAGGAAACTAAATGCGTAGTGCAACCCGGTAAAAATCAGCCAGGAGCGATTTTTACCGGCGTGTAACGGTTTCCTGAACACTCCATAGGAAATCTCTAGACTCTCTTGACCATATATCATAGAAGGTATAAAATAAGCGCTATGGAATCTAAATCTTACGCTGCGAAAATCGGAACATTAATACAAGAAACCCGCCAAAACAAAGGAATGACTCAGAGTGACTTAGCCAAAGCACTCAAGACAAGCCAAAGCGCAATTAACCGCATTGAAAAAGGTGGTCAAAATATCAGCCTTGATATGTTAGCTCGTATCAGTGACGTTTTGTCAAGCCCGATTGTAACCGTTAATCAAAGTGGAATCATTAACTTTAGGGTTGAAGGCGGCCAAAAACTATCTGGTCATATTGTTGCTAAGACTAGCAAAAACGCAGCCGTGGCGCTGCTTTGTGCCTCACTACTGAACCGTGGAACTACCACGCTTCGTAAAGTCGCTCGCATAGAAGAAGTGAATCGTATTATCGAAGTACTTAACAGTGTTGGCGTAAAAACCCGTTGGTTTGGCGATAATGACCTTGAGATTACACCTCCAGCTAAGCTCAAACTGGAAGACATGAACATCGAAGCTGCCAAGCGAACTCGGAGTATTATTATGTTCCTCGGCCCTCTTCTTCACCGCTACAAAGAATTCAGCCTCCCCTACGCTGGTGGCTGTAGCCTTGGCGAACGAACCGTCGAACCACACCTCAGTGGCCTCGAAGCCTTCGGCCTTAAAGTCGATACCGTCACAGGTAAGTACAAAGCAACCGTTACAGCTGTTAAGCCAGAAAAAGCTATCGTCCTTTCTGAACGTGGTGACACGGTAACAGAAAACATCCTTATGGCGGCTGCTACTACCGACGGCGTCACTATTATCCGCAACGCCAGCCCAAACTACATGGTGCAAGACCTTTGTCTTTATCTTGAAAAGTTAGGTGTAAAAATTGAAGGCATCGGCTCAACAACACTTACCGTTCACGGCTTACGCGACATTAACAAGAACGTTGAATATGCTCCAGCTGAGGACCCAATTGAAGTAATGAGTTTTATAGCTGCCGCAATTGTTACAAAGTCAGAAATTACCATTGAACGTGCACCAATTGAGTTCTTAGAGATCGAACTAAAGTTCCTCGAAAACATGGGCTTCCAGTACGAGTTATCCGACGAGTACACCGCCTTAAACGGCTACACTCGTTTAGTCGACATTACTACTAAAGAAAGTAAGCTTGTTGCTTCGATTGATAAAATTCACCCGATGCCATTCCCAGGTTTGAACATCGATAACCTCCCCTTCTTTGCACTTATTGCTGCTACGGCTAAAGGCCGGACACTTATTCACGACTGGGTATACGAAAACCGGGCAATCTACCTGACTGAACTTACTAAGCTGAATGCAAAAGTTGAGTTAGTCGACCCCCACCGTATTTACGTTGAAGGCCCTACCAAGTGGAAGCCAGCAGAGATCATTACGCCACCAGCACTTCGCCCGGCAGTTGTTATTTTGCTTGGTATGCTCGCAGCTCCTGGCGTATCAACACTGCGAAATATCTACTCAATTAACCGCGGCTACGAAGACCTAGCCGAGCGACTTAATACGCTTGGTGCGAAAATCAGTATCATTCGCGATATTGCTGAATAGGTTACTAGTACCCAACAAAGTAATCGGTTTCGATACGCTTAGCCTTCAAGGCTTTTAGCACCTGCTTTGCCGCACCTACGAAGGGTGTTGGGCCGGAAACATAGGCGTGCCGACTGGAAACATCAGTAACTGCTTTGGCGATTATTTCTTCGGAAATTCGAGTGTTCTTAACTTGCTTCCAGTTGAACGGAAGATTCTGAAGTTTTTCTTTTGTAACAACAATTACCTTTATACCCGAACGAACCAATATTTCTTTATAAGCAATCTCGTCAGGATTGTTGACTGCATAAATCAGGACAGTATTGCGAACATCTTTAAGGTTTTCGGTTGCTTGAAGGTGACTAATAAAAGGAGTAATGCCAATACCTCCAGCGATGTACAGCACTGGTGTATTTGGGTTTTTCGGTAAAACAAAGTCTCCCCAATAGCCAGTTGCCGATATAGTTGAACCTAGCGGCAATGCCTTCAGAGCCGACTTAAACGAACTCGATGGTGTGTAGAATTTAATACCAAACGCAATCTCGTCCTTACCAGGAATAGAAGTTACACTAAACGAACGACGATACCCACGGAAATCTGCTTTCTTGTGCGGCACTTGAATCTCTAAGTACTGGCCAGGCGTGAAGTTAATTGGTTTGTTGGGCGCAAAAATATACTCATCGGCTGTCGGCGTTAAGGCACGACGCTTTTTAAACACCAAGCTAATACGTTCACGGGCCGCAAAGATAGTCGCAATGACATTGCCGATTAGTATCGCTAAAGCCGGTGTCATTTCAACGATAATAAGGTTGAATGGAATTGCGAACAACACACCAACAATAGCTGCCTCAACATACATCTGCCATTTGCGCGGGGGGAGCGTAAGTGGTTCAGTCAACATAACGCCAGCTACAAATAAGAGCGGCCATGACAGTAGAAGGTACAAACTTTCCAAGAAGGTCGTGCCGTAAGTTGCGAATACGATTAACAAAATCGGTACAGCAACGGCAAGAAAAACTGCCGCCACTAATGCACGATGCATTTTATATAATGAAATGCTTATTACAATTAACACAATTGGCGCTAGCACCGGTGTAGCTACCCACCAACTTGCGCCACCAAGCCCAGCAATACCAATAACAAAAGCGGCTAAAGCAGCTGGGTTAAAAATGTGTCGGCCTTTATGGACAACAATAAACTTTGATACACCGGCAATAATACCAGCGAATAGCAGCACAACCAGGCCACCCACTTCGAGGGTTGGCGAAATAATAAGTGCTAAGATAAAACCGGTAATTAATGACGAATCACGATGAACGTGCACGCTGAATATTCTTCCACAGGCATAGCTTGCACCGTAAACACTGGCGACAGCCACGACAAGGCTAACGACCATCGCAATTGGCGAGTAATCAATGAGACCAAAGAAGGCTAACACTAGGGCTACTGCCCAGATACCAAACAGGCCGATACCCATACCTTTGTACATAGTAAAAATGTTCAGTGCTCTGTTTGCCAATTCTCGGATATTCATTTAATAAGTATAGCAATCAAACATAAAATAAGAGACACTTTCGTGCCTCTTATTGGTAAGGAAGATTTGCACCAACAGATGTAGCTTACGAACTAAATAACTGAGCTTGAACTGAACTATTGAACTTGATTCGCTACATATAATGATCTTGTGCTGTATCACTTGATCTTCCTTCCTAAATATATCAACTCACTTATTTAACGTCAAGCGTTTTAATACAATTTTTCTGCAAAATATTTTGAGTATTCCACAGAGCCGTTAACGTACATTCGTACATACTCAAAATCGTATTGCTTGTTTAACTTTTTAGCATCCACAAAGAACAATGCAGTCGCTAAACCATCGGCAATCATAGCCTCGTCGGCTATCACCCACGTGGCAATAATATCCTTCGTTGGCGCCATTTCATCAGGGTCAAATATATGGTGCATATCCTCTCCCCAGGCACGGCGGTTACTGGCCGAGGCACACAAGCTTCTGTTCTGCACCTCTACCGCCCCAATTATTTTTCCGGCATCCAGCGGATGCTCAAGGCCAACTGTATTTCTACTCGTGCCTTTGTGTCGAATATCTCCACTGGCATCAATAACATACTCATCGAAATGTTCGTCAAGAATGGTCGCAATAATATCAACGGCATAGCCTTTCCCTGCTGCACCAACGTCCAGTGTAACCGGCCGGGTCGTCGTTACAGTGTTACCATCCCAGCTCATTGCGTTGTCCCAAGTGAGCGCTGACTGCTGCGGTTTAGGTTTTAGCGAATACTCTGCATCATATCCAGCGCGTGCAAGCATGTCGCCGATAAGGGGTGTTACTTTACCATCGGTCAAATCGTACAGGCTTCTGTAAAAATCAAACAACCTTAAGGCGTCTTCGGGAAATAGGTATTGGCCTGCTTGTTGTGAGATTTTTGTAATTAAAGAATCATTTCGAAACCTCGAATATACCTTATCGAATGCTTCAATTCTATCTTGAATTGTCGCTTTTAAAGATAAAGAGATCTCTGTGTCTGTTTCAATGGCCCACTGCGTACCCAGTGCCTCAAAACGGTAACTATGCCTTAGCATCAGCCTTGATAAGTTTAATGGCTGCGTTAAAACCATTTGATGTGAGTGAAGCACCGGCAGTTCGTGTTAACGAAACTTCATGAATATTCTTACCTACAACAGAACTTTTAAAGCCTGAAACAAAAGCATCTTGATAGTCTTTTGCATCACCTCTAGTTGCATTGCCACTCACCGAAGCGGTTGTAATTACTTCATTCGCGATAGTCACTGTTACATCAATAGACTCCGCCCCGCCAGGACTAATATAACGGCCGACTTGAGTATAGGTGCCGTCTTTGTACGTCACGGAAGAATCGTTTGTGACGGCGGTTGAATCGGGAGTTTGTGACTGTATTTGTTGAGTGACGTGGTTCTCGTTTGATTTTTTTGCAACAACGACTGCTGCGGTAGCAAGACCAACAAGGGCGATCACAATCAAGGCAACAATAAGTGGACTAAGTTTTTTTGGTTGTTCCATAGGTTCCTTTTTATTTACTATAATAATTATAGCTGAGTTTTGACTTAGCTTTTTTACCAAAATGCGTCTACGAGCTAAACGAATCTCTCAAAGCCAGAAAATCACGTTTTAGTGAGGTCGTATCGTTACTGACAGAACTAATAAACCCGTCCTGACTTGGCCTAACGACATCTTTCATAACTTGAAAAAATAAAATAAATTTTGGTGTCGAGGTTACTTCCGCCACTCGCAATAATTTGTCGACGAACGACTTCGTTTGCTTTTTTTGAGCCTTTGACTGTAGTGGCGATACCTTTGCAATAATAGCCAACATCAATACCAGCGCAGCGGTTGCAAAAATAGTAAGACCAAAAATGAATACAAGCAAAATCAGCCACCATTCATTAATCGTTACCAACCAAATCGAAAGCGCCAGCAGCACCACGGCCGTAATAGCTACTGTAATAACGACCGGTATATATAAGCGGTGTGCAAATTCTGCACCTATCGAGCGGATTGCTGAGAGCGAAGGTTTCATATCTATAGTATATATTATAAACAGATAGACTAAAGGCTCATCAAATATTCTTTGAATTCCTTTACCTTAAATGAATCTTCAGGGTTGGTAGCTATTCGCTTATACAGCACTACACCTGCCCTGTTAATTACAACTGTTCCGCTTTGTTGAATGATACCAAGGAACTTCTTATCAAGGCCAGCGAGCGCATGTGCATCGCCGTTACCTGTCATTACTTTTATGGTCAGATTATTCCGTTGCCTTACTTTTTCAGCAGCGGCTTCATCTTCCGGAACGACAACAATAACGTCTAGGTTGTGATTTTCAAGTTCAGGCAAAAGCTTCTCAAGGTCACGGGTATGCCTGTTACACTGCGCGCAGTTTGAAGCGCGCATAAAGTACAAAACCGTATCTCGCTTTAGTGAATTGGGAATACTAAATTCTTCTGTACCGTTTTGTAGTGATAATAATAATGTCGCAGCGTCCATATGACTCCTATCTAGTGAGTGAAGTTATGCATTTATTTGTCTGCACTGTTCTATACAAGTATACCACCGGACTAATTCGATAATCGTAAACCCAATGGTATAGTTAACATATGCCAAATTCATTTTCTCCACTCCACCCTAAAATAGTCTTGGGCGTCGCTGCGCACCCAGACGACCTTGACGTTGGCGCCGGTGGCACACTTGCCCACTTTGCTTCTATCGGCGCTGAAATACATTATCTTATCCTTACTGATGGCGGCAAAGGTTCAGACGACCCTTCGATGACTTCAGCGCAATTAGTAGAAATACGCCACGTCGAACAACAAACCGCACTCGAAATTGTTGGCGGAAGGTCGATCTCTTTCCTAGACTACCCGGATGGTGAGTTAGAAATTACGATGAAACTCAAAAGCCAAATTGTGCGAGCTATTCGTAGCATTAAACCGGACGTTGTTATAACTATGGACCCAACCGTTATTTATTCCGCGTCAAATGGTATTATCAACCATCCCGACCACCGAGCTGCGGGTCAAGCGACGCTCGATGCAGTGTTCCCTCTTGCACGCGACCGCCTGACATTTCCAGAGCTACTCGAAAGTGGATATGAGCCCCACAAAACTGGCACAATTTTGTTAGTTAACTTTAATGAAGGTAATTTCGCAGTTAACATTACTGACAGCTTCGAAACAAAGATCCAAGCGCTCAAAGCACACCCTAGTCAGTTTGGCGATTTAGAAGGTTCAACTTGGGTACGCGATATGGCCCGAGTCCAAGGCGAAAAGTTTGGTCACGAACTAGCCGAGAGTTTCGTTCGCATTGATATTAGGTAAGTAGCGCGACCCTACGCTACATCAATTCCGATAATATCTTTTACTGTACGAAATCCATCCTTCTTAAGTAGCTCAACAATACCCTTATTGATCGTCCCTACTACTTGTGGCCCCTCGTAAATTAGGCCTGTCACCATCTCAACCAAGCTTGCCCCTAGCCTCATTTTTTTATATGCATCGGCGGCAGTACTCACGCCACCAACCCCAATAATAACGAACTGCGAGCCATAACTTTTGTATGTTTGAGCAATCAGCTTGTTGCTTTGCTCAAATATAAGCCTTCCACTCAACCCACCGCTTTCAAAAGCAGGCAGAGTATCCAAGGGTGAGACATTTTTTCGGCTTTTCGTTAGGTTACATATCGTCACACCGGCAACGTGATGCTTGGCAGCGACCGCAAGCAATGCATCAAAATCATCCCATACAAGGTCACATGGCATCTTCAAAAAAATAAGTTGTTTAAGACTAAGCGCATCAACACGAGCAAGCAAATGTTCAAGCTGGACTGGTTTTGTAAACACCTCGCCATGGTACGTATTTGGACAGGATATATTTAAAGTAATAATCTGGGCAACGTCGGCTCTTTTCACCTTTCTCAACGTTTCAGAAATATCGCTTATCATTTCATCTTCGGATTGAGGCTGTTGAGTATTAGTATGTGCAACAGATATATTGAGCGGAAAATCAACAAACGCGTTCTTCTTCGATACACGAAGCCTATGTAGAACCTTGTCGATACCTTCGTTAGCTAAACCTGCATGGACAATCAATGAACCAGAATGCGGCAAGCGATAAAACCACGGGCGAGGGTTGCCTCCATACGGCTTATTTGTCACCGTTCCACCCTCCATGAATCCGAACCCAACTGCGCGCATAACAGCAGGTACTTCAATATTCTTATCAAAACCGGCCGACAGGCCAATTGGGTTCTTTATATAAATACCCTGTATATGTTGGCCGAGTCGCTGCGGGTTACTATAGGACCAGACAGACTTCAGCGTAGCAAGCACTAGACTGCTGTGTTGAATAAATACACCCGTTCGAATAGCAAACGAGTGGACCGCATCTGGGCTAATGCGAAACAGTACCGGTTTTATGACAGAGCCATAGACAGTAGCGCCCAAAGTACTAAGAACTTGATTCATATGGTACGTATAGTACACCTACAGGTATGACACGTCTGTGATGGACGTCACAGAGGACATTCGTCACAATCGCGAGTTAGCAAGAGCCAATTCCTCTGCGACCTCAATGAAGGTCTCGGCGGCATCAAGGTTTACATTGCGTAATTCGAAATTACCCACACCCGTTAAAAGGTGTACTTTGGCATCAAACTGCCCAGTGTCGATAGTCACCCCCTCAACAACACCGTGTCCTATTTCCTCGAGCGTCGTAAACAATGGAATTTGGTTCAGGTACATTACCCTCATGTTCGTAATAACAAGCAGCGCAGAAGCTCCATTGTCAATATGGCCACAAATGGCGGCCATAATAATTTCATTCGGATGTAAGATCTTTGCAATATAAAATGTTTCAGGCTTCATAAGGTCAAAATTATTAAGGCCCACGTCCTGCAGCTGCTCCCTCGCCTTGTTTTCTTTATATAAACGCTGCGCCCTGTGCTGAGTAAAAAGTTTGTAGCGCGCAGCCACAAACTCTCTTGGTCGTCTGAGTACATGCCTGATACCAGGCTCCTGATGAGTTATATGATCCATATAGCACCTCCCCTACTTCTATTTAACTTCTTGTTCAGTAAATAAACTTTGACGAATATCACTAGGCGTCTGTGATTCGGGTCACATAATAATTTATTGATGTAGCGCAGAATAAAAGTATGATAACTTCAGAAGTACAAGAAACTCCATCAAAGTTCGCGAAAGAACTCATCACTTCTACAATCGAAAACCATGCAGAAGGCGTATTTACTACTATCAACAGCGATGGAACACCTTCAAGTTCGGTGATAACACTTCATAAGCTTGAAGATTATACGTACTTTTTCATGACCAAAGACACAACCAAGAAGTATGACAACCTAGAATTTAACCCAAATATTTCTTATCTGGTTTTTGACCCCTTCAGCCGTACTGAGTTAGAAATCAAAGGCCTCACCGAATTCATATGGGACGAGCATACCCGAAAACACGCTTTGAAAATAATTGAAAAAGACAGGCACAAAGGAAGAGGGCACATATCGCCTTTCGTGGCGACCGAAGATTCTTACGCGCTATTTACGATTCACCCGCAAAGCATCCATTTTACAACCTACTGGGATAAGGGCGATGGGCCAGAGATATACCGTGAGACAATTGAATTTACCGTTAAAGATACCGATTACCCATCTTGACCAAGCAGCGTCTCTAACTGGCCAAGGTCCTTAATAACAATATAACCGCGGGAAAACTCAATCACGCCGCGTTCCCTTAAACGCTTCACTTCCCTACTAACGGTTTCTCTTGCCAGCCCAGAATAGGCGGCTAAATCTGATTCATGGACATGTAATTTGTAAGAGTTATCTGAAATTTTCTTCCCAAACCGTTTGCACTCAATAAGCAGCTCGTACATTAAGCGACTTCTAGCCGAACCCGCCATTAAATAGACGACGCGGGTTAATAGACCCTCTACGCCCATATATACCTGGGACAACAAATCAAATACCACCTCAGGGTTCAGCTTTAAGAACGCTACCACTTCTTCAGGTGGCGCCGGACGCACAACAGACTCTTCCTGGGTTTTAAAGAAATATCGATTGCGTACGCCATTTATAGCCCAAGCCATTGGGAAAAATGCCGGCGCTTTATAAATATTTATAACGACGTTGTCACCGCGATACGAAATGTCATATTGGATTACTTTTCCCGAACTTAAGTAGAAAACTTTTTCTGGGGATTCGCCGCCAAATATAATAATCTGGTTTTTAGGGTAAGTTCGTTTAGGATATTGGCTGAAGAACTCTTCTATCGTAAGTAAGATATCCGCGTCCATACCATCACTATATACCCAGGCTGGCTGCGCGTACGTGAGCAAACACTCTTATAGACTGTTGTGCTGGTGATGGCGTGTCGTTGAGTTACCAGTGGTGGGATTAGCGACATTTGGAGTAAGTGTCGCAACAAAATAAATAATCATACCGAATGCCATTGCAAACATGACAGCATTCTCAACAAGTGTTACCCAACCCACAGAAACTTTCATCGTATCTCCAAGGCAGCCGCATCGTACTTTTTCCTTGCTCTCGATGACATTTATAATACCTATTAAGGTAAAGAATAGTACCGCCGCGGCAATAGTGTTAACAATAATTGGTGAGATCCATAATAAATAAGCGACACCAAGAGCGATTTGAAGCGGTGGATAAATGTAGCCGTACACTGGAATATGTTTCGCAATCGTATCGTACTGCTGAAGCATTTTGGCTGACTTTTTCAGAGAAATTGTTTGCATAATTCCAAAGACAAGAAAATACCCAGCCATCAGGTATTGCATAAGCACATGGAGATCAGTGTAGCCGGTAGTGAGCGTTGCGATGGTAGCAAACATAATAGCAACGGCAATCGCAACTATTAACAATCTGTACGGCTTTATTCGTTGTTTGAGTGTCTTTTTTGTAGCGGTATCATCGTGACAATGACAGACTCCGTCTTTATGGTCGCACTGGCAAACACCAGCGTGCGCATGTGAATGATCCATAGATAATTCCCCTTCTCAATTATTAAATCATTTCTAAGAATAAAAGCATAGGCGCAAAGGTTTTTCCATGCCCAAAAGTATCTTTAGCGCTAAATACTTATTTTACGAATAAGGTTATTAATCGTATCGGCAACATAGACATTACCACTAGCATCAATTGTAATTCCAGCAGGAGTATTGAACGTTGCCGTCGCACTCGAACCATTCGCGGCACCTATCACACCAGTACCGGCGAGTGTTGTCACGACCCCGGTAGAGGTAACTTTGCGAATAAGACTATTGCTCGTATCGGCAACGTAGACGTTGTCATCGCCATCAACAGCGGTCGCCGCAGGGGTTGAAAACGTGGCTGCCGAGCCAGTGCCGTTCGTAGCGCCTGCCGTACCTGAACCGGCTAGTGTTGTTACGACTCCGGCTGAGCTCACTCGACGAATCTTGTGATTGTTTGTGTCAGCAATAAAAAGATTTCCACTGGCATCAATACTGATTCCGCGGGGATAATTAAAGGTGGCTGCGGTACCCGTACCATCCGCCGCGCCTATCGCGCCAGAACCAGCGAGTGTCGTCACGACTCCAGCCGATGTGACCTTACGGATACGCATGTTATATGTATCAGCAACATAGACAGTTCCGCTGACATCAACAGCAATTTGATAAGGTTTATTAAACGAGGCGGCCGTACCCGTGCCATTTGCAGCACCAGCAGAACCGGTGCCAGCAACTGTCGTCACAACTCCGGTTGAGGTGACTTTACGGATAAGATGGTTGTCCAAATCGGCAACGTAGAGATTCCCATTAGCATCAACACCTACACCGGTAGGTTTGTTGAAAGAGGCAGCCGTGCCCGTGCCATTTGCAGCACCAGCAACACCAGAGCCGGCAAAGGTCGTTACAACTCCGGCTGGAGTCATTTTGCGAATACGATTATTAAATGTATCGGCGATGTAGAAATTTCCACTACTATCAATAACAACTTGGTAGGGATAGTAAAAAGAAGCCGCTGCTCCCGTGCCATTTGCAAAGCTTTGTGCACCAGAACCAGCCATGGTCGTAACGAGGCCCTGGGTTGTAGTACATGGGCCCAAAATTACATCTTTATTACCCGAATCAACATGATACACAAGCGACCCAGTTGTACCGCTCAAGCAATATCTATTAGTCGTTGCATCTTTGGTGTACTGCAACACTACTCCACTCGTTGCTTTCAGTCCCTGCCCGCCATTAGCAGCGGTAGCCGACGCCGGATACCCGCCATTGTTCAGGTTATCCGCCGCCAATTGTGTATAGGCTCC